>Ga0209415_10003158_pt1 | contig 30652 bp, 22 predicted proteins | sample PeaSoiSIISIP2007_FD_187696 | JGI IMG/M metagenome (GOLD analysis project Ga0209415, IMG submission 187696) | Peat soil microbial communities from Weissenstadt, Germany - SII-SIP-2007 (SPAdes) (version 2) | ecosystem: Environmental > Terrestrial > Soil > Wetlands > Peat | place: Germany... | reverse complement strand
TTCGCGTGGAAGAACGCTTCATGATCGAGCAGTTCGGCGAGCAATACCTCCAGTACAAGCGCGAAACGAAAGCCCTCGTCCCGTACGTCTGGTGAGCCGCCGCGACTTCCAGCCCCAGCCTGGCCATCCCGCCTATCGAAATTGCCAATCCGGCCGATAGCTTTTCTGAGTGTACTCGGACGCGTTCCTGCCTCAGAATCATTGCTAGAAGCTGCAGTCGCTGGGATTGAGGACGCACGGATGATTTTGCTTCGCATAGGCTTTGACATCCAATTCGAGATCCCTGCGCCGGTCGCGATGATCGCGCTTTACCATGTGCATCCCTCGCGGCGCTCCGACCTGCGGGAGCCCGATGATCCGCGGATCAGGCCGAATGCGGCCATCAACGAGTATGAGGATTCGCACGGGAATCTTTGCACTCGCTTCGTAGCGCCGGCTGGAAAGCTACAGCTCTATCACTCGACTCTGATCGCGGATAGCGGCGAGCCTGACGCCGAAATGCCGCAAGCGCGACAATCGCCCGTGGAAGATCTTCCGCCGGAGGTTCTGCGCTACCTGCTGCCATCCAGATATTGCGAAGTGGACCGCATGCAGGACATTGCGGGCAACCTGTTCGGCAATTCGCAACCAGGATGGGCGCGCATCCAAGCCGTGTGCGACTGGGTGCAGGCGAATATCACCTTCGGCTATCCTTTCGCCAGCCCGACGCTGACGGCGTTGAGCGTCTTTACGGACCGCAAAGGCGTCTGCCGCGATTTTCAGCATCTGGCCATTACGTTTTGCCGCTGCTTGAATATTCCGGCGCGCTACGCGACTGGATATCTTGGGGATATCGGAGTCCCTTACGTCCCGCCGATGGATTTCAGCGCCTGGTTTGAAGCCTATCTGGAAGGCCGCTGGTGGACGTTTGACGCCCGCAACAACACGCCGCGAATCGGGCGAGTACTGATGGCCACGGGCCGCGATGCGGCGGATGTCGCGATCACGACGTCATTCGGAACTTCGTGGTTGAAGAGCTTTACAGTTTTTACAGATGAGGTGAAGGCCGGGGGAGCGGGGGCGGTCCAATAGTTCTCTATCCGTGCCGGCAATCCGCTTTACAGTTGCACTCGACCAACTATGGCCATAAACGTCGCGCTCACGCATAAGACGCATTACCGGTACGACCGCCTGATTTCGCTTGGCCCGCACGTGGTCCGGTTGCGGCCCGCGCCTCATTGCCGCACGCCGATCCTCTCGTACTCCTTGAAGATTCGGCCGGAGAATCATTTCATCAATTGGTTGCAGGATCCGCAAAGCAACTACCTGGCGCGCCTGGTCTTTCCGGAAAAGGCCAAGGAATTGTTCGTCGAAGTGGATCTCGTCGCCGAAATGGGCGTTCTGAATCCATTCGACTTTTTCCTCGAGCCTTCCGCCGAAACGTTTCCCTTTGACTACGACGCTGCCCTCGCACGCGAGTTGCGCCCGTATCTCGAAACCGAACCGGCCGGGCCGCGATTGGCAGAGTTTCTCGCCAAGGTATCGCGGGAGAAAATGCGGACCATCGATTTCCTGGTCGCACTCAACCAGCGCGTGAAACAGGAAGTCGGCTACGTGATCCGCATGCAGCCGGGGATTCAGTCGTGCGAGGAAACTCTCGGCCTCAAGACCGGTTCCTGCCGCGATTCCGCGTGGCTGCTGGTTGAGGCGCTGCGCCACCTGGGACTCGCGTCGCGCTTTGTGTCCGGCTACCTCATTCAACTTGTCGCGGACGTGAAGCCTCTCGATGGGCCGGCCGGCCCGCCGGCGGATTTCACGGACCTGCACGCATGGACCGAGGTCTATCTCCCGGGCGCCGGATGGATCGGCTTCGATCAGACCTCCGGACTGCTCGCCGGTGAAGGCCACATTCCTCTCGCGTGCACTCCCGACGCCACCAGCGCCGCGCCCATCACCGGCGCGCTCGATCCGTGCGAGGTAGATTTTCGTCACGAAATGTCAGTTCAGCGGATTTACGAATCGCCGCGCGTCACCAAGCCCTACACCGAGAAGCAATGGCGCGATATCGAGTCGCTGGGCCATGTGGTGGACTCTCGATTGAAAGCTGGAGACGTCCGGCTCACGATGGGCGGCGAACCGACGTTCGTCTCCCTTGACGACGCCGACGGCGCGGAGTGGACCACCGATGCGCTGGGTCCGGCCAAGCGCAAGCTCGCCATCGAGTTTCTGAAAAAACTGCGCAATCACTTTGCGCCCCGCGGCCTGCTGCATTTCGGACAAGGCAAGTGGTACCCCGGCGAATTGCTGCCGCGCTGGGCGTTCTCTTGTTTCTGGCGCAAAGACGGCATCCCCATCTGGGAGAACGCAAACCTCATCGCGGAGGACGACGAGGACTACGGCTACACAAGCGATGATGCGTTCAAATGTCTGCATGCGCTTGCTCGCCGCTTACAAGTGGATGCCTCGCTCGCCATGTCCGCGCATGAAGACACGTTCTACTACCTTTGGAAAGAGCGGCGACTTCCGGTGAATGTGGATCCGCTCGATCCGAAACTGGAAAATCCGGTCGAGGGCGCCCGAATGGCCCGCATTTTCGAGGAGGGCTTGGGCAAGCGGGTCGGCTACGTGCTTCCCCTGCGCCGCATCGCCGAAAGACAGGGCGTGCGCCGCTGGACGAGCCAGCCGTGGTTTCTGCGCTCCGAGCACATTTTTCTAATCCCCGGCGATTCTCCGATTGGCTATCGCCTGCCGCTCGATTCGCTCCCCTGGACCAAACCCGAAGACGTCGTCTACTCGCAGTATCCCGATCCGTTCGCCACTCGCGACGTCCTCCCAATCAAGCCGCTACGCAAGCCGGACCTTTTTTCCGGCGAGCCTGTCCTGGACCTTCCACAGGCGGTCGCGCACTCCGCGGCACCGCCGGAGGTGGGCGAGCCCTCGCCGTGGCTCTCGAGACCGGCGCTTTGTCTCGAGCCGCGGGGCGGGAAGCTATTCGTCTTCATGCCGCCGGTCGAGCGTCTGGCGGACTACCTGGATCTGGTCGCCGCAATCGAGGACACGGCCGCGCACCTCGAAATGCCCGTGATACTCGAAGGCTATACGCCGCCGTTCGATCCCAGAATTCGCGTCCTCAAAGTGACGCCCGACCCCGGCGTGATCGAATTGAACATTCATCCCGCGGAATCGTGGGACGACCTCGTGCGCAACACCGAAACGATCTACGATCTCGCGCGCGAGTCGCACCTCGGCACGGAAAAATTCATGATTGACGGCCAGCATTCCGGCACCGGCGGCGGCAACCACATCGTGATTGGCGGGCCCACTCCCGCGGACAGTCCCTTCCTGCGCCGCCCCGATCTATTGCGCAGCCTCGTGGGCTACTGGCACAACCATCCATCGCTTTCCTATCTTTTCTCCGGAACGTTTATCGGCCCCACCAGCCAGCATCCCCGGGTGGACGAAGCCCGCACGGATTCCATCTACGAATTAGAAATCGCCTTCTCACAGACGCCGGAGAAGGGAACTGCCGCGATTCGACCGTGGCAAGCGGATCGCATCTTCCGGCATTTGCTCACCGATATGTCCGGCAATACGCATCGCGCCGAATTCTGCATCGACAAGCTCTATTCGCCGGACGCCGCCGGCTCGCGTCTCGGCCTGGTGGAGCTGCGCGCCTTCGAGATGCCGCCTCACGCGCGCATGAGCCTTACGCAGCAACTTCTGGTGCGCGCGCTCATGGCGGACTTTTGGCAATCACCCTATCGCCGCAAACTCGTTTGGTGGGGCACCACGCTGGAAGACCGCTTCATGCTTCCCCATTTTGTTCAGCTGGATTGGGAAGACGTGATCGCGGACTTGCGCGAAGCGGGTTATCCGTTCCGATTGGAATGGTTCGCGCCTCACTTTGAATTCCGCTTCCCGGTGATTGGTTCGGTCAACAAACGCGGAATTACCCTCGAATTGCGCCACGCGCTCGAGCCCTGGCACGTCCTGGGAGAGGAAGCCTTCGGCAGCCAGACGGTTCGCAACGTGGATTCTTCCGTCGAGCGATTACAAGTGAAATCCACGGGCATGACCGACGAACGCTACGTCGTTTTGTGCAACGGTCGAAGAGTTCCGCTGCGCGCCACCGATGTGGGAGGAGAGTCGGTGGCGGGCGTGCGCTATCGCGCTTGGCAACCGGCATCGTGCCTGCACCCGAACATCCCGGTGCACGCGCCGCTGGTGTTTGATATCGTGGACACTTGGTCGGGGCGTTCGATCGGGGGTTGCACGTATCATGTCGTCCATCCGGGTGGGCGAGCCCACGTGCAATTTCCCGTGAATGCCTTTGAGGCGGAGAGCCGCCGCTTGGCCCGCTTCAGCGAGATCGGGCACACGCCGGGAATCGTGACGATTCCAGGCGAAGAGCGCAATCCCCGCTTCCCGCTGACTTTGGATTTGCGAAGGAAGCCATGATGCCTCCTCACAAATATCGCCAAGCCCCTCCCGCTCATCCCGTATGAAGACCTCCGCCGACACCACCAACCCCTCGCTCTTGAGCGCCGGCTACTCTCTGGCGCCCGGCGTCTACGACGAGATGTGTTCCGCGACCGGATCTCTTCGCCCGCACTGGGACGTTCTAATCAAGTCACTTTCGGCACTCGGCGATCAGGAATTGGCGCGCCGCTGGCAGACGGCCACGCAGCGCATTCGGGAAAACGGCGTCACCTACAACGTTTACGGCGATCCGCAGGGAATTGACCGGCCGTGGAATCTGGACGCCATCCCCCTGGTGATTTCGCCTTCCGAGTGGAGCCAGCTCGAAGCGGGACTCATCCAACGCGCCCGGCTGCTCAATTCGATCCTGGCCGACATTTATGGGCCGCAACAATTGCTGCACAGCGGCCAGATTCCCGCGGGGCTGGTCTTTGCAAATCCGGGCTTCTGGCGTCCCTGCCACGGAGTTCAGGTAGCCGGCAATACCTATCTGCACCTGCACGCCGTGGACGTGGCGCGCGGGCCGGAAGGCGACTGGTGGGTGATCTCTGACCGCACGCAGGCGCCTTCGGGCGCGGGCTATTCGCTGGAGAATCGCATCGTCATGTCGGAGACGTTTCCGGACCTCTTCCGAGAATTTCAGGTCAAGCGGCTCGCGTCTTTCTTCCGTTCATTTCGCGATACGCTCCTGCGCCTTTCGCCCGTCGCGCGAGACAATCCGCGCGTCGTGCTGCTCACGCCCGGTCCATTCAACGAGACTTATTTCGAGCACGCCTACCTCGCGCGCTACCTCGGCTTCACGCTGGTTCAAGGCGGTGACCTGACGGTGCGGGAGAGCCGCGTCTATCTCAAAACGCTCGAAGGACTCAAGCAAGTGGATGTGATTCTTCGCCGTCTGGACGATAGCTTCTGCGACCCGATCGAATTGCGCTCCGATTCTTTCCTGGGCGTGGCCGGACTGGTGGAAGCGGTGCGCGCGGGCAACGTCACCGTAGCGAACGCGTTGGGAAGCAGCGTGATTGAAACTTCGGCGTTCATGCCGTTTTTCGCGGGCCTGTGCCAGCAAATGTTGGGCGAGCCGCTCAAGCTGCCGTCCGCCGCCACGTGGTGGTGCGGCCAACCCAAGGCGCTCCATTACGTACTCGAGAATTTGGAATATCTCGTGATCAAGCCCGCGTTTCCGTCAAAGGGCATGGAGCCCGTGTTTGGCGGCAAACTGACCGCCGGGGGGCGATCGCAACTGGCCGCGCGTATTCAGGAGAGTCCGCATGAATTCGCCGGGCAAGAGCTGTTGAATCTTTCCTCTGCGCCCGTTTGGTCGGAGCAGCACGGTCTCACGCCTCGACGGGTGGTGCTGCGCGTATTTCTCGCGGCGCATGGCGATTCGTGGGCCGTTATTCCCGGTGGCCTCGCTCGCGTTTCGCCGTCCATCGATACGCCGGTGGTCTCGATGCAGCGCGGCGGCGGCAGCAAAGACACCTGGGTACTTTCGGACGAGCCCGTAGACACGCTTACCTTGCAGACCTCGCGCGACACGCCAGTCGAGCTGAGCCGGGGCGTCATCAGCGATTTGCCCAGTCGCGCCGCGGACCATCTCTTCTGGCTCGGCCGCTACGCCGAGCGCGCCGAGCACTTGGCCCGCATGTTGCGCTGCATCCTGATTCGCTGGACGCGCCAGTTGGGAGTGCCGAGCGGATCCGATTGGGATTCGCTGTTGAGGATGCACGATTGTCTGGAGTCTCCGAACGCGCGCGCGTCAAAGGACGAGCTGCACGCCCAGCCCGACCAGTTTCGCGATCTGGAGCAGGAAATACTCTCGCGAATTTTCGAGGAACCGCGCAGCGACAGCCTGGTCGCCATCTTGAATCGCGCCGGACGTTCCGCCGCGCAGATGCGCGATCGTCTGCCGAGCGATCTCCTGCGCGCCGTTAGCCAATTCAGTTCCGTGGCGCGCGGTGCGGAGAGTCCCGCGTGGGGATACGCCTCCGTCGGCGACGCGCTGGCCGTGCTGAATTCCACCATCGGGATGCTCGCGGCTCTCCGTGGGATCGAAATGGAGAACATGACGCGCGGCCCCGGATGGCATTTTCTGAGCATCGGCAGGCGGATCGAGCGCTCGGTAAATCTGGTGAAATTGTTCCGCACGGTCATTGTGCCGCTCGATCTCCGCACTTGGCCCGCGCTGGAAATGCTGCTCGAAGTGGCGGACAGCACCGTGACGTATCGCTCCCGCTACTTCACCATTCTCCAGGCCGCGCCGGTCCTCGATCTTCTGATGGATGACGAAGCCAATCCGCGCTCGATGGCGTTTCAGATCAGCGATCTTTCCGAGCATTGCCGCAGCCTCGCGGCGATGCCGTCCGGGGCCGGCTGGCCGATTTACAAGCAGCGGCGCTTGGAAGAGGCGGCTTCCAATTTGTTTATCGCGGATGTCCGCCGGCTTTGCGAGCCGGATTTGAACGGACGGCGCGAAACGCTGGATGAGCACCTGGCCACGCTGGACGCAGCGCTGCCCGCGCTGTCGAACGCCATCACGCACGCTTATTTCAGTCACGCCGAGGCGGTGCGCACACTGTGATCTATCGCGTCCGCCATCGCACCATCTACGATTACCAAGACCCCGTCTCGGTGTCGCATCACCTGTTGCGTCTGACCCCGCGCATGTTGCCGGGCCAGCTTTGCCGCACCGCGCGCATTTCCATCTTGCCGTCGCCCGCGACGACCGTCACCAATTTCGATTACTTCGGAAACTTCCAGACTTTTTTCACCCTACAGGAACCGCACAGCAGTCTGGCCATCGAAGCGGCGAGCGAGTTGGAGGTCTACAGCCCCGGCGTGCCCGATTTTTCGGCATCGCCGCCGTGGGAGAGCGTGGTCGAATCGCTAGTCAACGACCATAGCGAAGAAGGGCTCGACGCCTACCAATTTGTCTTCGGTTCCCAGCGCGTCAGTGCCAGCCGCGAACTTGCCGACTACGCCCGCGGGGCGTTTCCCGCGGGGCGACCGCTGCTCGAAGCAACTTTCGATCTGATGCGAAAGATCAATCGCGAATTCAGCTTCGACAATAAAGCCACCGAGGTCACCACGTCGGTCCAGGCGTTCTTCCAAAAGCGCCGCGGCGTGTGCCAGGATTTCGCGCATTTGCAGATTGCCTGTTTGCGATCGCTCGGCTTGCCCGCGCGCTATATCAGCGGTTACATACGAGCTCTGCCGCGGCCCGGCCTGCCGAGAATGATCGGCGCCGATGCGTCACATGCGTGGTGCTCGGTGTGGTGTCCCGCAGTGGGTTGGATTGACTTCGATCCCACGAATAGTTGCGTGCCCACGGACGGCCACATCACCGTCGCCTGGGGCCGCGATTATAGCGACGTTAGCCCCGTCCACGGCGTCCTGCTCGGCGGCGCCAAGCACACCCTGGACGTTTCCGTGGATGTTGCGCCGCTTCAATAGCGATTCGGAAATTCCCGCGACACTGTGTGCGGCTCCAACCACTTGTTCTCCGCGTGCCTCGGCGCTCTCTGCGACTCTGCGTTAACTTTTTCCGGCGAGGACACCCTGCAAGAGTTGAAGAAGAGCGAAGGATAACGCAGAGTCGCCGAGTACGCTGAGACGCGCAGAGAAGAGGGCGGTCATGTGCATCGATTTCCCTAACTTTGCGATTCAAGTTAGCTGGAGCCGAGGGCCGGATTTGAACCGGCGACCTGCCGATTACGAATCGGCTGCTCTACCAACTGAGCTACCTCGGCTCGTTCGTCCCGCCAGCGGCGGGCCGGGTGCGTGCCCTGCGGAGCGCAAACCACGCAAATGACCCGCGGGAGGCGAGCCAAATCGTTACATCGAATCTAGCATCCCCTCCAAGCACGGTCAAACGCGCACACGCCACGCTTTCTCATTTTTCCAACGGGGAGAAACTCATCTTGCCTAACGCGTGAAAGGGTACATCAGCCAGCCAATCCCGATCGCTACGATGACAAACGCGAGAAACGCCCAAATCGCGTATCTCGCGCGCTCGCCCAGTTTTCGCTTGGAGAGAAACGCGAACGCCAGCGACGCGATAAAGGCAAACAACAGCAAAGTCTGGAAGTGGTTCAGCATCGAATCTTCAGAAATTCCTTTCGCGCGCTCTGGTCACTGCTTGGTTTTGCGCCCAATGTCGAATGCTTCGAGCATGAACAGCATGTTCAGCACGCCGGCGGTGGCGATCAGCATCGTACCGTAGACGCCGGCCGCGCGCGAGACGTCCGGGCCCGAGGCCTCAAACGTCTTCGAGAGAAAATAATACGCCCCGGTCCCCAGGTCGGCAAAAAATCCCAAGCGGTCGAAGGGATCCACGCTCGAGGAAGGGAACACGTTCCCGCGCATGGCCATCCCGAGAATCGCCAGCACGCTCACTGAAATAAATGCCACCGCGGCCGATCCCCAGCGCTTCAGAATCGCGTGCCCCAGCCCCGGGACGATCCATCCCGCCGCCGCTGCCATGAATCCGCGTCCCGTTTCGGCCATGCTGACTTGCTGTTTGATTTCTTCGCTCATTGATTTCCGGTGTTCGCGATCTCAGGCCAGCAGCGCCAGGATTTCCGTTTGCGAGGGCCCCGTCACGCGCGCTTCCTTCACGTCGACGTAGACGTTCACTTCGCTTCGGATTCCGAATTCGGGCAGATAGATGCCCGGTTCGACGGAAAAACAAGTATGCGGCAGAACGCGCCGGACGTCACGCGTCTCGAAGCCGTCCATGTTCGCGCCGTTGCCATGAATCTCCTGGCCGATGTTGTGGCCCAGCCGGTGGACGAAGTACTTGCCGTATCCCGCTTTCTGAATCACTTCGCGCGCCACGCGGTCCACCTTCCAACCTTCGATCGGCTTTTCCTCTTTGATGGCGTCTTGCACGAACGCGACAGCCTTGTCGCGCGCCGCCCGCACCGTCTCGAAGACTTTCGTGTATTTCGCGGGCACCGTCGCGCCGAGGAACCCCACCCAGGTGATGTCGTAATAGACGCTGCCCGGCGTTTTCAGTTTTCCCCACATGTCGAGCAACAGAAGCTCGCCTGCTTGAATCTTCGCCGATTTCGCCGCCGTCGGCTCGTAGTGCGGATCGCCGGAGTTCGCGCCAATCGCCACAACCGGCCCATCCGCCGACGCGACTCCCCCCGCCGCCATCTGCGCCACCATCCATTGCTGCAACTCGTATTCGGTGAGCGCCTCGCCCGCCCGCACTTTCGTCGCGGCATGGACGAACGCCTCCTGCATCACGCGGTCCACCACGCGCCCGGCGGCAAGGTGTGTCTTGTATTGCTCCTCAGACCACGTCGCCTCGAATTCCTGCACCAGATCCGCCGAGCTGAAAACTTTGCAACCCGCGCTGCGCACCAGCTCGACGGTTCCGGCGTCCACCATCGAGACGTAGGGGATCGCGTTCTTCGGCGAATATTGCATCGCGACGCGTTTCGCGCGGCCAATCAGCTTCGGCAAGTTCTCATCAAGCTCGCTGAATTGCGAATAGAGAAGTTTCTCGCCGGGGAGATCGTCGAGGGCGTGAGGCTCCACGCGGTGCACCAGTTTCCGCGGCTTGCCCCGCGCCGGAATCAGGTAGAACCAGCGCCGCGTGCCCATTCCGCCGCTGAGGCCCAGAATGTTTGCGGCGATCGGATCGCGATGGTGAAAATCGTAGAAGAGCCAGCCGTCGAGGGAGTGCGCGCGTAGCGCCTTTTGGATGGCGGCAATGTCGGGCATAGTCGCTCGGGTTTCTCGTCCCTGCCTGCGATTGAATCTGTTGCGGCGACGGCCGGGCCGCCCTCAGGCGAGCGCCCGAATCGCATCCGCGCTCGTGCCGCGGACTTCCACGCGCTTGGTCCGGCTGCGTTCGCCGGCCGCAATTCTAACAGCCGATATCGGCACTTTCAAACGCGAAGCCAGCAGGCGCCGCAGCGCTTCGTTCGCGCGATCCTCGACCGGCGGCGCCGTCAGACGAACTTTGAGGGCGCCGCCGTGCAGACCCGCGATCTCGTCGCGGCTCGCCCGCGGCTGAACGCGCACGGCGAAACTCACCGCCCCGCCGCTTTCACGGATTTCCAATCCCGCGAACGGAAACGCGTCGCGATCGTTTCGCCCGGGAGACAATTCAGACGCCGGCGAGAAGAGTTTCTTGCTCAATGGGATGCTTTTCCAGCTTTTCGATTGCAGAAGGGAGCGCCTTGTGCACATGAGCCAAAGGGATTCTGCCTGAAGACCCATTCAAAAGCATCACGCCCCTGGTAGCGAAGACGCTAGAACGAAGGCGGTGCACCGGCCAATGGTTCACCGGCGGAATTGCCCTTTGCGGCGCGGAATGTTATCCGCCGAGGAAGTTACTGTCAACGAATAGAAGGCATTGGGCAGAACGTCCTCAAAATGGTGTTCGAGGCCAATCATTGCCTCGGGTCCAAGAGGGGAATGGGTGTAGCATCTGCGAAAGCGGCGCGGCAACTCCCGCGCGGTTCGCGGTGTCGAAAGTATTGGGAATCTGAACTTTCATCGCGGAGGCCGGCCATGATTGGTGGTGCAAATATCGGCGTTGGGGCGCGTCGTACCGCGGCGATTGGCGCGCTTCTTTGGTTGATGATGATTCCGCGATTGCTGTCCGCGCGGCAAGATCAAGCAGCAACGCCGTCCGCGCAGCCGGATGAGCGTGCAACCGCAATCGATCTCTACAAAAAGGCGGAGTACCTGCAAGCCCTCCCGCTCTTTGAAGAGTTGGTCTCCCTCAACCCGAATGACGCACTCTTGCACGAGGGGCTTGGTAGCTGCTTGGTGCAAAAGGCCGCAACGCTGCCGCAGATCGAGGAACGCCGTCAGATGCGCATTCGAGCCCGCCGGGAGCTATCGGAAGCGCTGAGGCTTGGCGACGATTCGCAAATTGTCCAGGTCCTCTTGCGGATGCTCCCGGAGGATGGAAGCGATCCCACATTTTCCGACCGGCAGGATGTGGACGCCGCGATGAAAGAAGGCGAAGCGGCATTCGCCCAGAGTGATTTCGATGCGGCCGAATCAGCCTATCAGCGCGCTCTTTTGCTCGATCCCAAACAGTATTTTGCAGCGCTGTTCATCGGCGACGTCAATTTCAGGCGCAAGGATGTCGCCGCCGCCGGCGAATGGTATGGCCGCGCAATCGCAATTGATCCGAATACCGAAACCGCATACCGGTATTGGGGCGATGCGCTCTTGCAGGACAGAAAGCCGGATCAGGCGCTCGAGAAGTATTTGGACGGGATCGTAGCGGACCCATATGAGGCGGCATCATGGTCCGGACTGGTGAATTACGCGCGGCTGCAAAAATTGAAACTGGGCATGCCCCGAATCCAGTCGCCGAACAATGTGACCCATACTAAAGATTCCACAAATGTTACGCTGGATGCCGGAGCCCTTGACAAAACGGACGGGAGCGACCTCTGGACTGCATATGACTTAACGCGCGCACTCTGGATGCAGCAAAAGTTTGCGAAACAGTTTCCGAATGAGACAACGTATCGGCACAGCCTCGCGGAAGAAACCGATGCGCTCACGACTCTGGCTGACGTGATCTCCGAGAATGTGAAAACAGGGAAGATCAAAAGCCTGGAGCCGAGCCTCGCCCTCCTATTGAAACTAAAGGAGGACGGGTTGATCGAGTCTTATGTTCTGCTCTCCGCCCCCGATGCAGGAATCGCGCAGGACTATCGCGCCTATCGAGACGCACATGGCGACTTGCTCCGGATGTACGTCACAAAGTTTGTCATCCAGGGGCCACAGTAGGCCTCCCCAGCGGTTTCTAAGGCACGGCTTCTTAGTTGATTCCACCTGTATTGCGCGCGCCGAACAGTGCCGTGCCGATGCGCACCTCGGTGGCGCCTTCTTCCACCGCGACCTCAAAGTCGTGTGACATTCCCATCGAGAGAACCGGCAAGGGCAGGCCGGATCGCTTCGCGGCCGAATCGCGCAATTCGCGCAGACGGCGAAAGATCGGCCGCGCGCGCTCCGGATCGCCGAATGGCGGCGGCACTCCCATCAGGCCTTGTAAATCGAGGTGCGGCAGCGCTAGCACGCCCTCCACTACCGCAGGGAATTCCTCGTCGCTCACGCCGGACTTGGCAGGCGTCGGGTCCAACCGCACTTCGATCAACACCCGCAATCGCCGCGCCGAATCCTGCGCCGGACCGCCCGCCGTCGCGCGCTCCAGCCTTCGAGCAAGATCCAAACTGTCGAGCGAATCCATGGTTTGAAAAAGTGCGGCCGCGCGCCCCGCTTTGTTGCTTTGTAGATGTCCCACCAGATGCCAAACGGCGCGAAGCTCTGTGAGGTGCCCCTGCTTCGACTCCCACTCCTGCACGCGATTTTCCCCAAAGTGCGTCACCCCGGCGGCATACGCCTCCCGAATGGACTCGACGGGAAAAGTCTTGGAGATGGCGACGAGGGTGATATCGCTCGCGGCACGTCCCGAGCGCGCGGCGGCCCGCTCGATTCTCTCCCGCAGGAGTGATAGATTCTCAGCGATTCTGGAACTTTCACGCGCCATTTCGCGAATTGTAACAGGCCCGCTCCAAACTCTGAATGGCGGCCGCCCGTTGCAAGCCCCGGCACTGTTCAGGGGTTGCGGCGCGGCGCGAGGCTCGCTAGACTGGTCGAACCAGCATGGCCCCCAAAGGAAAATTAATCGCGATCGAAGGCATCGACGGTTCCGGCAAGCACACCCAGATTGAATTGCTCTCCAAAGCCCTCACCGCTCGCGGCATTCCGCCGACGAGATTCAGTTTTCCCCGTTACGATTCTTCGTTCGGCCAACTGGTGGCCTGCTATTTGAACGGCGAATTCGGGACGCTGGAAGTTGTCGATCCCCATTTTTCGGCGCTGCTCTTTGCGGGCGACCGCTTCGAGGTGAAGAGCGAACTCGAAGCCGCGCTCGCGACCACCGTTTTCACCATAGCCGACCGTTACATCGCCTCCAACCTCGCCCACCAGACCGCGCGCGTCGGCCCGCAGCGGCGCGAGGAATTCTCCGCCTGGCTCCGGCGGCTCGAGTATGGAATTTATGGTTTGCCGCCGGAAGATCTCGTGATCTATTTGCGCGTGCCCGCCGTCGAAGCGCAGCGAATGGTCGGGCGTAAACCCGCGCGGAAATACACCGACCAGAAGCGTGATTTGCAGGAGGCCGATCTGCGCCACCTGGAGCAGGCGGCGCTCGTCTACGACCGCCTCGCCACGGAAGCAAATTGGCAGACCATCGAATGTTGGGACGCGGGAAAATCGGCATTGCGGCCGCCGGACGAGATTCATGCCGAGGTGCTTTCCGCGGTGGAGGCGCTTCTGCCGGCGCAGAAAGCGCTGTAATGTCTGCGAAGCGCGGCAACGAGGGAAGACTCCCGCAGGAGGAAGCGGCGGGTACGGGATTTGGTGCGTTTCTCGGAAATGGCCGCATCGTTTCGGCGCTGCGCGGGATGCTCTCCGCTGGGCGCGTTCCACACGCGCTGCTCTTCACTGGATCGAAGGGGATCGGCAAGTACACGCTGGCGCGGATGTTCGCCCAAGCCGCGAACTGCGAACGGCTCAAAGACAATTTCTGCGGCGAATGCGATCCCTGCAAACGCATCGGCCAGCTGGCGGACCCGCGTCCGCTGATCGATAAGGCTCTCGCGGAGCGCGGCGAAAGCGCCGATGCCGCCACCGTCGAGCGCATTCCGCTGATCTTGCAAACGCATCCCGACGTCTGGGTTTTCGTTCCCGACCCGATTCGATTGAAAAGCCCTGTCGCCCGCCCCGTTCTGCACGTCGGGCAACTCCGCGCCATTCAGAGGGCGGCCTATTTCCGGCCGGCCGGCCGCCGCCGCGTTTTCATTCTGGACGGCGCGGACACCATGCGTCCGGACTACTCCAACATTTTCCTGAAAGTTCTGGAAGAACCGCCGGAGAGCGCGACGCTCATTCTTCTGGCCCCGAATCCCTTCGCGCTCCTGCCGACGATTCGCTCGCGTTGCATTCAATTTGGCTTTGCGTCTCTCAGCGTGGAGCAGGTGGATCGCGTCTTGCGAGATCATTCCGAATTGGACGCCGCCCGCCGCAAACTTGCCGCGGAACTCGGGGAGGGAAGCCCCGGCGTGGCTCTGGAGCTGGATCTTGAGGCCGCCGCGGAATTGCGGAACAGCGTTCTGGCAATCCTGCAGAATGCCGCCGCAGCGGGCTCGTTTGCCGATTTGTTTGCCAGGACGACGCAGCTCGCCAAGCAGCGCGAAATCCCCTTTGAACGCGTGCTCGATGTGTTTTATAGTTTGCTCAGCGATCTCCTTAGATTGACCTGGGTTCCGTCCGACCAGCGTCTGCGAAATCCAGCCCTTCGCAAGCACCTGGAAGTTTTGAGCGGGAAAGTGGATCCAAACTGGGTGGTCATGGCAATTGGGGGTCTTGACCGGCTCCATGGGCGCTTGAGGCGCAACGTGAACCGGCAATTGGGATTGGATGCCGTGGCAACGTCCCTGGCCGGCCGGGTCGCCGGATAGGATCCGTCGCGCCCATAATTTTTGGTAACCTGCGCGCCAGGTCGTGCGTCTTAAATCCATTGGCACTGGGTCGCATTCCCAATTGCTTCGTTTATTCGGGGTTTCAGAGGAGCCTTCATGGTGAATCGTAAACTATTTCGTCCGAGTCTAACCGAGGTGAAGGAGCAGCCGCCGATGCGACCACCGAACAATGGGCCCCAGCCCCACAAGAAGCCCGCGCCGCCGGACCAAACCGCCGCCGAGAATTTCTATTGGGTGAAACAGATGCAGTCGCGCACGCCCATGGTCGTCGTGCTGACGAACGGGGAAGAATTGCACGGCGTGATCGAGTGGTACGACCGCGATTGCATCAAGCTCACGCGCGAAGGCAGCCCGAATCTCCTAATCTACAAGCAAGTGCTAAAATATGTGTACAAAGAGGGAGAGGAAAACGCGGCGGGCGGTGTGGGCGGTCATTGATTGGGATTTGACTCGCTCGCGCGCAGCCCAAAAGTTAATTTACGAAGTGGGCCGCGGTTTTCTCGAAGCTTTCGTATCTCCGCAAATGCCGTAGTGCCGCAAAATTCCTTGTACCATTAATTTAACTTTACTGTAGACTAACTGATTCTTGGGGAGGACCTTTTGTTCGAGGCTCTTCGGCGGGATCTGCGCTTTGCCGCGCGCATGCTCGCCAAGAATCGCAGCGTCACTCTGATCGCCGTGCTCACGCTGGCGATCGGCATCGGCGCCAACGCGGCCGTGTTCAGCGTGATTGACGCCGTGCTGCTGCGCCCCTTTGCGTTTCCCCAATCGGATCGGATCTGTTTTGTCTGGAAGACGGACACCCTGCGCGGAGCCGACCGGCAGATCGTTTCTCCGGCGGAATTCCTGGATTGGCGGGAGCAAAGCCGCTCCTTTTCGCAACTTTCCGCTTGGCAAACGTGGTTCACGACGCTGACGGGCTCAAGTAGTCCCGAACAGGTGTGGGGTGTGCACGCGTCGGCGAATTACTTTGATTTGCTGCGAGTGCACGCCCAACTCGGCCGGACATTCTTGCCGGAAGAAGAGCAGCCGGGGCGGGACCACGTTGTGGTCCTCACGCACTCGCTCTGGCAACGGCGGTACGGCGGCGACGCGTCGCTGGTGGATCGCACCATCTTGGTTGACGGCAAGCCCTACACAGTCATCGGAATTCTGCCGGCGCATTACGACCACATTTACGGCACGGCGCGCGAATACGACCTCTGGATGCCCATGGCGCTCACCCGCGACCAAGCTTCGCGTCAGACGGACTCGCTGATCGTCTACGGGCGGCTGCGCGACGGTGTCACTGTGCCGCAAGCGCAATCCGAAATGGAGAGCATTTTCGCGCGACTGCAGAAGCAATACCCCGATGCGGATCTCAACGAGGGGATTCACGTCGTGCCGATATTGGACGACGCGGTGCATGTGGCGCGGACACAGTTGCTGCTCTTGCAGGGCGCGGTTGGGCTCGTTCTGTTGATCGCGTGCGCGAACGTCGCAAGTCTGTTGCTGGCGAAGGCTGCCGCGCGCGAGAAAGAGATTGCCATCCGCCGCGCGATGGGAGCGGGCCCCTGGGCTATTGTCCGCCAATTGGTCACGGAAAGCGCTCTGCTCGCGCTCTTCGGTGGATTCTTCGGCGCGTGGATCGCGGAGTTGGCACTGGTCGCGCTGCGGCGGGTGGGCAAATCGGCAGGCCTTTTCCAGATTCCGCGACTGCAATTGGCGAGCCTCGACTTGCGCGCCCTGGGGTTCGCGCTGGCGCTTTCGCTGGCCACCGGAATGTTGTTCAGCATCGCTCCCGCTATCAGTGCGCTGCGCAAGGATCTAAGCGAGCCGCTGAAGGAAGGCGGCCGCTCGGCCGCGTCCGGAATTCGCGCGCGCCGATTTCACAATCTGGTCGTGGTGTTGGAGTTCAGCGCCTCTCTCGTCCTTCTGGCGGGAACGGGGCTTCTCTTGCGAAGTTTCCTGCGACTGCTGGAAACGAGTCCGGGATTCCGGCCGGACCGCGTTCTGACGATGCAACTCTGGCTGCCGCAAAACAAATACCCCGACGCCGCGCGCATGGAAGGGTTCAGCCGCGCCATGGGAGAGCAGGTGGCGGCATCGCCCGGCGTGGATTCGACCGCCACAATCGATTTCCTGCCGCTGAGCGGATGGGCCGGAGTCCTGAATCTCACCATCAAGGGACGCGCGGCGCCGGCCGAAAATTCCGCGCCGTACGCGGACTATGCGGTGGTTTCGCCGGGCTACTTCCGCACCATGGGCATTCCGATGGAGCGGGGACGCGAATTCGCCGCAACGGACGATGCGTACGGCGCAGGTGTGGCCATCCTGAGCCGCACTGCGGCGGAATTCTATTTCGCCGGACAGGATCCCATTGGACAGCAGATCACGTTGCAAATTCCCGAGGGCTACCAGCCGTGGCGTCCGACTTTCCGAACCGGCGCGCTCACTATCGTGGGAATCGCGGGCGATTTGCGGGAGTGGCAGTGGGGCGACCCCAAGATTCCAATGTTGTACTTGCCGGTGCTGCAGGATCCGTCGCCGTTGCTGAATTTGGTCGTGCGCACGCGGGAGGAGCCGTCAGCCGCGGCGCCGCAAGTCGTGGCCGCGATCCAGCGGGTGGATCCCGAGCAGCCGATATTCGAGATAAAGACGATGGAAGATTTTCTGGACGAAGCGATCGGAATGCGCCATTTCGAGCTGCTCCTGCTCGCCGTCTTCGCGGGAGTGGCGGTGGGGCTGGCGGCGGTGGGGGTGTACGGGGTGATGGCGTTTAGCGTGAGCCAGCGCTCGCAGGAGATCGGGGTGCGGATGGCGCTGGGCGCGCAGCCGGCGGACGTATTGCGGATGGTGCTGCGCGAAGGGCTGCTGCTCGCGCTGTGGGGGTTGCTGGCTGGTGGAATCGCGGCCGCTGGCATGATGCGCATGCTTCGGAGCGAACTGTTCGGCGTGCAGATTTGGGATCCGGTGACGTACATTTGCGTGGCGACACTGCTGGTGTTGGTGGCGGGCCTCGCATCCATCATTCCGGCGCGCCGGGCGACGCGCGTGGATCCGCTGAGCGCGCTGCGGTACGAATAGCGCGTCCTACCCGAGAACGAAAAACTTGCAACTGCTCTCTGTGCGGCAGGAATCTTCTCGCCGCAAAATCCAAGAATTACTCCGAGCCGGGCAGGGCCGTGGTTAATTCCGGCATTTCGATGCGGATACGCGTGCCTTCGCCTTCGCGGCTGGCGATGTCCATGCTGAAATCGCCGCCATACAGAACGCGCAGGCGCTCCTGAACGTTGCTGATGCCGATTCCATCCTGATAGACCTGGTCGAGGCGCTCGGCGGGGATGCCCATGCCGTTGTCTTCGATTTCGATGACCAGCCGGCCATCGTGCAAGACCGTGCGAATGATGATGGAGCCGCCTTCGAGTTTCGCGGCGAGGCCGTGCTTGAGCGCATTCTCGACGATGGGCTGCAAGAGCATGCTGGGGATGAACGCATCCAGCGTGCCCGGATCGACTTCCTTGAAGATTTGCAGATTGTCGCGGCCGAAGCGCACGACTTCGATGTCCAGGTAATCGTCCACGAAGCTGAGCTCGTCGCGCAAAGGGACGAACGTCTCGTGCTTGCGCAGGAGCCGGCGCAGGATGTTGCTGAGCTTGATGAGAACTTCGCGCGCGGTGTCCGGATCGTAGCGCGTGAGCGAGGAGACGGTGTTGAGCGTATTGAAAAGAAAGTGAGGATTGATTTGCGCGGTGAGCGCGTCCATGCGCGCTTTGAGAAGCAACTGCTGATGGCGTTCGAGATTCATCTCGATGCGCGTGTTGTTCCAAATCTTGATGGGGACGGCTACGGCCATCATGCTGGCGATCAAGACGAGGGCGAGTTGCCAGTAGGCGGTGGTCTCGATGTAGAAAAGCCAGCGGAGATGCGTGGCGTGGCCGAGGGCCTGGCGGAAGAGTTCGAGAGCGATCGAGGCGCCGAGCGGGAGCATCACCCAGGTAGGGCGACCTTTGCGCAATAGACGCACAATCGCGCTGGGGATGCCGAGGAAAGTGAATGGGCCGAAATTCCAGATCTCTTCTTTATTGGGAATCGCCTGCCGAATCAAGCCGCCGACCAGACCCGCAAATGCGGCCATCGGAGTGGAGAGCCACTCGTGATTGCCGAACGCGGGGAGGCTCACCAGTGAGCCGCCGAGCGGCCCGACGACGCGTCCGCCGAGAAGGCCGAGGAGGAACGAGCCTTCGAGCATCAGATCCGCGAAGCGATACGCCGGGCCAAACAATCGCATGGCCACGCCGAACGCGAGGGCAGGGGCGACGAAGAGCATCAATTTCACTTTGAGGTCGGAATCGCGAACCTCGGTGTACAGCACATTGCGGAAGGTCCCCCAGCGGGCCAGGATCGCGGCGATAGAACCGGCGACGCCGATCTTCATCAGCAGCGTGAAGAGGAAGAAAAGTTCGGATCCGGCGGCAATTGAGTTCATCGAGGTCGGCCCGCTTCCTTCGCAGTGTGGAAATCGCGGGGAACAGGCTCGCGCGTAAACTTAGCCAAATGGGGAGGGGAAGTAAAGCAGGGAGGCGGCTCTGGACGAGTTGTGACATGGTCACATACCCCCCCCACCCCCCTATTTTCATGCAAGTGTTGAATGCAAAGGGGTTGCGACGAAAAAACACGTAAGTGTTGATTACAAAGGATTTGACAACCGTTTATTTTCAGTGAGATACGGAAAGCGGCGCTCGATCTTGTAAGTGTTGATTCTACAGGACTTATGGGCGCTCTAAATCCTTTGCTGCGTATCGCTTTTGAGCCCTGCATGAATATGGTGAAGTTCTGGGGATTCTCAAGGTTGCGCTGGCTAGCCGGGACGGATCGGGGCGCGGGCAATTCGAAGAGTTTATTCGAGCTCACGCCGTATGTTAGCACAACAGTACCCAAATGTCAAATACATTTAGTTGATTACTATTCGAATAGAGGGAGAGAACCCGACCCTTCGCAGACGAAGGGGCGGGCACCCGTAAACGCAACAACAACGGCAACGGCTACACCGTCCGAAAACTCAACTACAAAGGGTGAGCCACCCGCGCGGATCTTGCCCTTTCGTGGCAATTTCTATGGCAGCTCCAGAGCGTTCGGGAACGACGCCTCGACCTTATCCAGCATCGTCTCATGGCCCGGATACGCACCCACGCTTAATAAATACCTTCCGAAGCCCGAGTGGACAACTAAGATGCGAACTTGCTCACGCGTTTGAATCACCGAAAACTTCAGCACTCGAGCGTCGCGGCCCTGCACGCTTACGGTTCGCTCGCCCTCAAACCGGTAGTTCTTCGTGTTCCACAGGTTCATGATCTGGCGCGCGTCGGCGGCTGAAGTGAGAAGAAAGTCGGGACCGGTCTTGGCAAAGACAGCCGTACCGCCATCGCCGCTGAGGAAGCAAAACGTGTTTGCCGGAGGAAGCCTAAATTTTTTTAGATAGGTCAACTGTGTCCACTGGCCGGGCAGCGTCAGCTTCACCCCGCTGGATGCGTTGCTGTAGGTCGTCTCACAATTGCCAGCGCAGTTTTTGGCGCCAGCGGGTGTGAACAGGGTTTCGGGACTGTCGAACGTGTCGGCCGAGTGATCAATGGGCGCGAAATCCCGCCGATACTTGGTGTAGGCTGAGACGCCGAGCACCACAACCACAAAAATCAGAAGCGCGGCCACGATCAGCACACTGACCAGCGTGCTGCTACGCTCGGTCGGCGGAGGCGGCGGCAGATGGCGGAGGGTAGCCATGCGCGGGCAAATCCTCGTCGAATGGGGCGCATGATATCACCGGGAAACTTTACCGTGAAGGAACTATTTCGCCGCTGGTGAGGGCTACCCGCCCAGCGGCAGCGGAAGAGGGACCGCTGCGAAATTCGGAATCAAAGGCCGAAGGTAAACCCCCACACGTGAAACCGACGTGTGGGGCACCCGCCGCCTGCCGCCGAGGATTTCTGACATAATGGCCGACTTCAGGTTTGAAACGAGCTGACCGCGATGAAAGCTCTACCTTTATCGAAAGTCTACCAGTTGCTTGAACCGGGACCGGTGGTCTTGCTGACGACCGCGCGCAAGGGACGCGCCAACGTCATGACCCTGTCCTGGCACATGATGGTGGAATTTGAGCCGCCGCTGGTGGCGTGTGTCGTCAGCAGCGCCAATTACAGCTTCGCCGCACTGCGGGCGACGAAAGAGTGCGTGATCGCCATTCCGGCGCTTAAGCTGGCGCCCAAAGTCGCGGGAATCGGCAACTGCTCGGGCCGGGACGTGGAGAAGTTTGAGAAGTTCGGTCTGACGGCCGCGCCGGCCGAGCGCGTGACGCCGCCGCTCGTCGCCGAGTGTTTCGCCAATTTCGAATGCAAGGTGGCCGATGCGCGTTTGGTCAGTAAGTACAATCTCTTCATCCTGGAAGTGGTCAAGGCCTGGATCGATCCGGCGCAAAAGAATCCGAAAACCATCCACCATCACGGATACGGCAGGTTCGCGGTGGATGGCGAGATGATCCGGCTGAGGTCGAGAATGCGATAGTGGGCGGATGAGAGCTGGCTACTATCGTTCACTTCGATTTGATGTTTTGATTCACGCGGACGAGGTTCGCCGGGTGGCAGCGCGGAGAAAGACAGAGATAATCTACCCTCGAAAACCGCGAGGGTAGGGCAGCCGGAACTGCAACACCGATGCTTCGCCACCCGCCGAAAGACCCCACGTTCGCCCGTTCGGGACGAACCTGGGGCACCCTCACCCCTTCCAAATCTTAAATCGTCTCTCGTGTGAATCCCGGGCCAGCCGCCCTGCGGGGGACGAAGGACGTGCGCGAAATTCAAAATCAACGGCCGCGCCACCGGCCCCAATTCCACTTGCCCGGATAGTCAGATTACCGGTAACTTTAGTCGATCCTGAGGTCAACTGAATTGAAAACACCCCAACGATTCTTCTTCACCTCCACCGCAGTACTACTGCTTGCCCTGATGGCGCTACTTTCGGGCGGAGCGGCGAAGCAGGAGTCCGTGACGTTCGACGAGTTAGCGCACATCGGCGCTGGCGTGAGCTATCTCCAGAAATTGGATCTGCGGATGAACGAAGAGCATCCGCCGCTGGCGAAAGTCGTGGCCGCGGTGCCGCTGGTTCTCCGAGGGGCGCATGCCGACTACACACACGTCTCTTGGACGTTCAGCGGCCAAATCTTTCGCGAGTATCTGGGCGAATGGGTCTTCGGACACTTCTTCCTCATGCGGTGGAACGATCCGCACGCTACGTTGTTGTGGGCGCGGGTGCCGATGTTGTTGATGACATTGCTTCTCGGCTTCATTCTCTACCGATACGGGTCGCGGTTTGGCGGTCCCTGGGGGGGCTTGCTATGCCTCTCAGCCTTCGTGACCATGCCGGCTTTTCTCGCCTTCGGCCCGCTCGTGATTACGGACATCGCGGTCACGCTCTTCTGGGTGCTGACGATTTGGCAATTGCCGAATATGTGGGGCTCTCCCTCGCGCGGCACAGTGATGAAGTTTGCGCTGGCGCTGGCGGGTGCTTTGCTCTCGAAATTCTCGTCGGGACTGTTGTTCTTCGTCTTCGTGGGTTTTGCGCTGAGTTTACGGTTCAAGCCGCTTCCGAATCAGCCGGTTGAGAAGGCCGAAGTGCACCGCTGGCGCCGGCAGGCACGGCGCAATATCGCACGGGGAACTCTCTGGGCCGCACTGTTTGTTTACGTCGTGGATTTCGTTCTCTCCTGGAACCAACCGACCGACACTTTCCAGATCATTCCGCATTTCCCCGCTTCGCCGATCCTGCGACGACTGCTCATGCCGCCGTGGATCTACCTGCGCGGCTTGATCGGTTTTGCGTTCAGTGCCGGGAGCCGGCCCACTTTCATTCTTGGCCATTCTTATTCGCACGGAGTCTGGTTTTATTTCCCCGCGCTGTTCCTGTTGAAATCGCAGTTGGCGTTCCTTCTGTTGCTCCTTCTTGCCATCGTGGCAGCTTTGCTCGTGAAGCGACGATCCTCCGCCGCGCAGCCGGCGATACCCGCCGACATGGAGATGCAATGGCGCAGCGTTTGGGTTTCCCTGGTCGTTTTCGTCGCGGCCTGCTTGTTGAACCGGTTGGACATCAGCATTCGCCATTTCTCGGTGGCGCTGGTGCTTCTCGTGTTACTGCTTGCTCCCCTCCCGCGCATGCTGGGGCTACTTAGCGATTGGAAGCCGCAAGCGGCGCGCATCGGGAACTGGCTGACAGTTGCGCTGGTGCTGGCCTCCATCGTCACGGCAATTCGCGTTTACCCAAATTATCTTCCATTCTTAAACACGCTCAGCATGGGCCGCCCAGGCTACACCCTGGTCAACGACTCGAATCTCGATTGGAACCAGGGGCTTCCGCAAGTGGAGAGTTTCGTGAGCCAGCGCGGTTGGAATCACGTGCTCCTGGATGAGTACGGAATTGTGGAGCCTGCCGCTTTCGTTCCCCAGGCGCAACCTTGGGATTGCCAGAACCCCGCGCCGCAAGATGGAGGGCAGTGGGCTGTGGTCTCCGCCAACTATATGTTCGATGCCGCAAACTGTATTTGGCTCATGGACTATCCGCACCTGGCGCTCGCCGGCGGCAGCATGTACGCCGTGCAACTCCCCGAGGTCATTCCCGCGGCCGGCCAGCCGGGTGGGCCGCCGTTGCCCGCGGACTACCGGTTTATCGGAGGTATGCCAGCGCAGACCGGCGGGCTGGCCATGTTCACGAATTCCATTCGCGACCCGCAGCAACTGGAGCCGACTTGGGACCGCATGACAGCGCAGGGGGAGGAAGAGTACCGCAAGAAATATAAGAAGTAGGGAGGGGGACTTGCCCGCCTCTCAATGGCAAACCAACTGGAAAAGAGCGTCTAGAAGTCAGGGCCCAACGCACGCAAGCGAGACGGGCGTCTGAGTCCCCGGCGCCCCGAGTGACTTGTCGTCGGCGGAGAAAGAAAACTCAAGAGCTCCCACGATTCGCGCTCCGCGCGAAAGATTGGCCACCCGACCAGTGTGGCCGACAAACACATTTGCCTCGCGGTTGCCAAGAGTTAACTCCTCGCGAGCGAGACGAGGACCGAGTTCCCTCGGGGCAGTGGGTGGCACGGCCTTCGACTTGAGAGTGGACCTCTTCAAATCTTGCATCGTATGTACCTTGAATCCCGGGCCGCCCCGGCGGCCCGGCTTGACACGTCCGTGCCTCCGATGTATCTAGCTCGCATGAAAATGCGATTTGTTCTGCTCACGTCTTTATCGATTTTGTTTGCCTGCGTTGCGGCGATCGCACAAGAGCCTGTGGTGGGCGTTACCGGCGCGGAGGCCGATGCGCTTTTCACCAGCAAGGATCCGCAGCTGAACCTCAACAAGCAGGCGGCGTATCACATCATGAAGGACTTGCTCGAAGCGAATCACTGGGAGTTGGCGGACCAGTGGCTTACGCCCGAGTACCACCAGCACAATCCGATGGTGGTGTCGGGCCGCGATGGAGTGGTCAAATTCTTCACGTCATTCCGCAAGCCGACTCCCATCCCGGAGCATCTGGGGGCGAAGATCGTCGCCGTCGTCGCGGAAGGTGATCTCGTGATCGTCGTGACGCCGCGCGAATTGACCGACCCGCGCGACCCATCGAAAAAATACACCACCTCGTGGTTCGACATGTGGCGCTTCAAAGATGGCAAGGCCGACGAGCACTGGGACGGCGCCACGATCAGCGCGCCGCCTCCTCCAAAAACGAACTAGGGGCTAGGCGGGCAAGGGATGCGCCACCGCCACGTCGAAAGCTGTGCCACCCGGTCGCGCAAGCTCAGCGCATGGGCCGTGTTCCCTTGATGCCCTCTTTGATCCAAACTACGTAGCCTTCTCCGTCGTAGGCCCCGGCGAAAACGCACTCGACCGTCGTGGAAAAGGCGGCGAGCTGTTCCGTGGTGATGATCTTGAGCGCCAAGACTTTGGCCGACACATCTCTGGCGATTCGCCCGACTGCCCCAGTGAAAACGGGAAGATGCTCGGCTTCTCGGCGTGCGTCTTCGATTTTCTTCTTATCACGGTGTGCGGTGGTCAGCAGGTGATAGACCTCTTCGCCGTGAGTTATTACGAGGGACTTAGCCCGCTGCAACCACGCGTCCCCCGCGTCAGACAGCCAATTCTCCATGAGGCATACGCTCTCCGTGGCTGCGAGGCTGTTACATATCAGGTCGACGAGTTGGTCGTTTGCCTTTGCTACTGGGGTGGCGAGACCGGATAGATTACCGACCGTTATGTATTTTGCTTCAGCCATATTCGGGGGCACATGTCCCCAATCGAACTGCGTCGTTTCCGCCGGGCTGAGCGGAGTGGGACTAAGTGCGATGACATCTCCCGTCCCGAAGTCGAGTGCTTGAAGCAAGATCGTCGTTAGAGACTTTCCTTTTCCCAATTGCTTTTTCAAGTACTCAACGGCTGCCGCACGAATATTCTCTTCCTTGAGGTGGGTCATGGAACCTTTCCGCGTGCGGGTGGCCCGGTTTTTATTTGTTTTCATCAGCATGTCTTCGCGAATCAAGGATACCACTCCGGTAGTTAGCTGTGGGGTGAGTGGCGTGGCTCTTGACGATGCTGTGCCGTTCGAGCGCCAAGGCGGCGTCAAGCCGCCGCACTCCATATAAGATAAGGCGGATTCGCTATGGGTCGGGTTGACAGTGAGACGGCTGGCGATTAGTCTGCGTCACGGCTGCGAGCGAGCGCTCCGGCCATACACACGGAGTTGTGCGATCGCCGTTCGACACTGTCACGGAGGAAAGATGAATTACGCCGGGAAGCGTTTAGTGTCTGCCCTCGTCGGCAGCATTTTTCTCATGGCCTGCGCCGTCGCTGCGCAGGAAGTTGCGAAGTTGCCCTATATGGATACCAATCTTTCTCCCGAGCAGCGCGCGGCGGACCTCGTGCACCGCATGACGCTCGATGAGAAAGCCTCGCAGCTTGTGAACCAGGCGCGCGCAATCCCGCGCCTCGGCGTGCCCGCGTACGATTGGTGGAGTGAAGCGCTCCACGGCGTCGCTGTAAACGGCACGACGGAATTCCCCGAGCCCATCGCGCTGGCCGCCAGCTTCGATACGCCGGGCATTCACGAGATGGCGACCGAGATCAGCACCGAAGCGCGCATCAAGCACCAGCAGAACGAACGCGCCGGGCACTCGAATATTTTTGAGGGGCTCGACTTTTGGGCGCCCAACGTCAACATCTTCCGCGATCCGCGCTGGGGCCGCGGTCAGGAGACCTACGGCGAAGACCCATTTCTCACCGGGCGCATGGCGGTGGCGTTCGTCACCGGAATGCAGGGCGACGATCCGCACTATTACCGCGTGATCTCCACGCCAAAACATTATGCCGTGCACAGCGGGCCGGAGCCGACGCGGCACTTCGCCGACGTGGACGTGAACAAGCACGATGAGGAAGACACGTACCTGCCGGCGTTTCGCGCGGCCGTGGTCGAGGGCCACGCGGGTTCGGTGATGTGCTCGTATAACGCCATTAACGGCCAGCCCGGATGCGCAAACGAATTTCTGTTACAACACACGCTGCGCGGCGCTTGGCAATTCCAAGGCTACGTGGTTTCCGATTGCGACGCGGTGCGCGACATTTTCACCGGCCATCGTTACCGGACGACCCAGGCGCAGTCCTCGGCGATCTCGCTTTTGCGCGGAATGGACAACGAATGCGCCGACTTTTTCGCGAAGACCACGGACAACCACGACTTCCAGCCGTTTATCGATGCCGTGCAGCAGGGCTATCTGCCGGAAAGCGCGATCGACACGGCGCTCGTGCGGCTGTTCACCGCGCGGATTCGCCTGGGAATGTTCGATCCGCCGTCGATGGTGCCGTACTCGAATATTGACGAGAGCCAGCTGGACAGCGCAGCGCATCGCGAAATGGCGCGCCACCTCGCCGATGAGTCCATGGTGCTGCTGAAGAACGACGGCGTGCTGCCGCTGAAATCGGTGAAGCGCATCGCGGTGGTGGGTCCGCTGGCGGATCAGACGAACGTCCTGCTCGGGAATTACAACGGTATCCCGACGCACACCGTGAGCGTGCTCGAGGGTCTGAAAGCCGAGTTTCCAAAGGCGCAAATCACTTACGTGCCCGGCACGCAATTCCTCTCGAACCATGGGGATCCCGTGCCGGGGTCCGCGCTCACGACGCCCGACGGTAAGCCGGGGCTGCTGGCCAAGTACGGCACCGGCGGCAGCTTCAACGTACCGGCGACGCCGATCACATCGCGCGTGGAATCGTCCGTGCTTCTGTTCCCGGACGGTCTGCCCGAGGAGGCCAAGGGGAAATTCTCGCTTTCTGTGGAGTGGACCGGATTCCTCACGGCACCTGAAACCGGCGATTACCTGATTGGGGCATCCGCCGCCGGCATGGCGCGCGTTACAGTCGGCGATAAGCAGATAGCGCAGACACGCGGCGGCGCTTCCCTTGGCCGGGTGCATCTGGAGAAGGGAGTGCCGGTGAAGCTGGACGTGATGTACGTGGAGAGAACGGAGCCAAAGCCTTCGGTAGAGCTCATCTGGGCGCCCGTGAACTACGCGCCGGATTCGACGGAGGCGGCGGTTACCGCGGTGAAACAAGCGGACGTGGTCATCGCCGTGGTGGGGATCACGAGCCGGCTCGAAGGCGAGGAGATGTCGATCGAAGAGCCCGGTTTCCTTGGCGGAGACCGCACCAACCTCGACATGCCGGAAGCCGAAGAAGAGTTAGTGCAGGCCGTGGCCGCGACCGGCAAGCCGCTCGTCGTGGTGCTGCTGAACGGGAGCGCGTTGGGCGTGAATTGGGAGAAGGAACACGCCAACGCGATCGTGGAGGCGTGGTACTCGGGAGAAGAGGGAGGCACGGCGGTTGCTGAGACCTTGAGCGGCAGGAACAATCCTGGCGGACGTCTGCCGGTGACTTTCTATAAAGACGTTCACCAGTTGCCGAACTTTGAGGACTACTCGATGAAGGGCCGGACGTACCGCTACTTCACGGGCGAGGCGCTCTACCCGTTTGGTTACGGCCTCAGCTACACAACCTTCGCGTATAGCGATCTCACTCTGCCCAGCGCGCCAATTCAAGCGGGCCAGCCGCTGGACGTTTCGGTGACGGTGAAGAATACCGGGAAGGTCGCGGGGGACGAGGTTGTGCAGGTTTATTTGAAGTTTCCGAGCATCTCCGGCGCGCCCAACCTCGCACTGCGCGGATTCCAGCGCGTTCATCTGGAGCCGGGGGCGAGCCAGAAGGTCGCGTTTCACCTGGGAAGCCGCGACCTGAGCATGGTCACCGACGCCGGGGATATCATCGTCGGCGAGGGGAAGTACACGGTGTCGGTCGGCGGCGGCCAGCCGGGAACGGACGCGCCGACGGTCAGCGGCGATTTCGTGGTCAACGGTCAGATCATGCTGCCGGAATAATTCGGCGGCGGCTTCGCTCTTTGGCGTAGGGCCTCAATCGTTCGATGCTTGACGAAACCTCGCCCTTTGTCCGCGCGTCGGACAAGGGGCGGGGCACTGCGAATTTCAAATGCCGCGCCAACCAGCGCCAGTGTAGGATTTCCATTTTCGTTCGCAGCGGTGTATTTTCTAATTTCGCTCGTCCAGGCGCATCGGAGGCGCGGTGAGGAGCCGCGAGGGCGAGCCAAGACGCAGTGTGCGTCGCGGTGGATGCCGCGCAACATCCAATCGAGAAAAGAGGAATGGGATGGTAATGCCCAAGCATAGTTTCGCAGCCGTTGCGTGCCTGCTCGTTGCGGTTAGCGCGTTTGCAGCCGAGCCAAAGCCGTACCAGAGTTTCAAGGTGACGGTCTACATCCCCGTTCAAATCGTATTGCAGATGGATCACGATCCCGCGTGGATGGCGTCGAGTTGGGACACGATCAGCAGCCGTCTGCACGTGGATAAGGTTTTCATCGAAAATTATCGCGCCGGCACGAGCGCGGACGACGACACGATTGCCCGCGTGAAGCAATTCTTCGTCTCGAAAGGCGTGGAAGTTTCGGGCGGCATGGCGATGCTGGGGCCGGGCGGAGGAGGGCAGTTCCGCACGCTGGATTACACCAATCCGGACGATCGCGCGGTGGCGGAGCGCGTGTCCGCCTTGGCGGCGCGGCATTTCGACGAGTTCATCCTCGACGATCTCTACTTTTCCAACACCAAGAGCGATTCCGACATCGCGGCCAAAGGCAAGATGGATTGGGACACGTTTCGTTTGCAGATGATGGACGAAGTGTCGCGCGATCTGATTCTGAAGCCTGCGCTAGCGGCGAATCGGAAGGTGCGCGTCATCATAAAATTTCCGAATTTTTATCCGTCGTTTCAGGGCATGGGCTTCGATCTCGATCAAGAGCCGAAGATTTTCCCGGAGATCTGGACCGGCGATGAGACGCGCTACGCTCCCACCACCGACCAGCAGTTACAACAGTACGAAAGCTACGAGATTTTCCGCTACTTCGAGAATATCGCTCCGGGGCGCAATGGCGGCGGCTGGGTGGACCCCATCGCCATGGTGTATCTCGACCGTTATGCCGAACAACTTTGGGACACGATTCTGGCCAAGGCGCCGGCCATCAATCTTTTCGAGTACTCGGACCTTCTGCGCGTCGCCGACCCCGGCGAGCGCACGGCCTGGGAGACGATGCCCACTTCGTTCAATTATTTCGCGATGATGCTGCAATGCTGCGGCTTTCCCGGCGCGCCTTCCTCGAAGAATCCTCTGATGGCCGACGTGGTGGCCTACGCGCTGCGCCAAGTGGACCAGGTGGCGGGCTCGTTGGGCGATCCGGTCGGACTCGCGAGTTACCGGCCCTTGCAATCCACCGGCGAGGATTTTCTGCAAGAGGTTGTGGGCCAGAGCGGCGTTCCCGTCGAAATGTATCCGCAATGGCCGGATGCGAAAACGGTGTTCTTGACCGAAGCCGCCGATCGCGATCCGGACATCGTCACGAAAATTGAGGCGCACTTGCGTGCGGGAGACCACGTGGTGATTACGTCCGGCCTGCTGCGCAAGATCCAGGACAAGGGCATGGACCAGATTACCGACGTGCGCGTCACCAACAACGTCCTGGCCGCCACCAAATATGTTACGGGAGCGGGCTTCGGAGCGGGCACTGTGGTGGGCACGTCGCGGCCGATCCTTTTTCCGGAAATCCATTTTTACACGAACGAAGCTTGGGCAGTGGTGCGCGGCCTGGACAATGACCGCGGCGTCCCGATTTTGCTGGTGGATCATTACGGCAAAGGCGAACTCTACATCCTCGCCGTGCCGGAAGAGATGAACGATCTCTATTCCTTGCCGCCGCGCGCGTTGGACGCGATTCGCCGCTACTTGTCGCCCGGCTTGCCGGTCCGTCTCGAGGGCCCGGCCAACGTGAGCCTCTTCGCGTACAACAATGGGACGTTCGTCGTGGAATCGTACCTCGATCAACCCGTGACCGTGCGCGTGGTCGGGGGATTCAGTCACATCGAGAACGTAGCGACGGGAGCGAGTTTGAGCGGCGAAGCGGAAACATTCGGTGGAGGATTTTTCGGGGCTGGCCCTCGACCCGGAGCCACGCCGCCGCCCGCGCAGTACGGCTATGAATTGCAAATCCAGCCGCATAGCTTTGTGGCGTTCCGCGGACAGCCGTGAGCAGGTGGAGGAGTCGCAGATCACCTT
>Ga0209415_10003157_pt1 | contig 30654 bp, 30 predicted proteins | sample PeaSoiSIISIP2007_FD_187696 | JGI IMG/M metagenome (GOLD analysis project Ga0209415, IMG submission 187696) | Peat soil microbial communities from Weissenstadt, Germany - SII-SIP-2007 (SPAdes) (version 2) | ecosystem: Environmental > Terrestrial > Soil > Wetlands > Peat | place: Germany... | reverse complement strand
ACGGAAGAACGGCTTACGGAACTAGGTGTCAGTTAATTCCAACGGCAAAGTGTCCAGTTTTAGCTGAGGCAGAACACTTGAAACCCTGCCGTGCGCCGCGCACGCGATGGACGAAAGACGAAGTAACGCGTCGGATCGAGCGACGCGCGCGGCTAGGACTCGATCTCTCTCATGCGGGAGTCGTGCGCTCCGAGCCGGCGTTGGCCGCGGCGGTCACGAGAATCATGCGGCGTCCGTGGAGCGTCGTCATCCAAGATTTGGGCTATCGGGGTCGCCAGATCGCCTGGACCGACGATCTGCTGCGCCGGGAGATCGTTCGCGCGCATCGGTTCGAGCGCGCGAGCCTACCGGGCGTCTCGCGCAATGCCGTCTACCAGGCGGCGCGTGAGCGCTTCGGCTCCTGGGGAAAGGCGCTCCAGGCGGTCGGCCTGAATCCGACACTCCCCTTGCCGCAGCGTTGGACGAAAGAGCGCGTGCTTCGACGCATCCGCGAGCGGGCACGCCGCGGCGAGAGTCTTTCGTGGCAGGTCGTATTCAAAGCGGAAAAGGGTCTATACCGCGCGGTTCGCCGGTTCTTCGGGAAGCCCTGGACTTCGCTGATGAGAGAACTCGGGCATGACGGCGGCGCTTCCCGGTTTTACTGGACGGATGATCGGGTCGTCAAAGAGATGCGAAGATTGCGCCGAGGCCGACCGCTCAGTCCCGGGGTCACGGTGAAAAAGCTCCAACAGGCCGCCTGGCATCATTTCGGTTCTTGGTCGAACGCTCAAGTGGCCCACGCATGACGATGGACTACACGGCGAAGCTTGCGCGATTGATCCGAGGCCCTTCCTCGCGGTCTTTCGACGGCTTGACCGTGGCTTTGGAGTTGGAAGGCTCGACGCTCCTTCTTGCCGCGGTCGAAAAGGGGGAAAGCTCGAGAGCGCCTGGATCTCGGACGAATCTGCTCGATTCAAAATCCATCGCTTTCCACGAGCTGCCTGAAATCGTCGCGCCGCTCAACGAATTCATACGCGCGTGCCTGGACAAGGCGACGTCCGCCGAAGCGAAGCGGCAGCCGATCGAAGCCATACGACTGATCGTCAGCTTCCCGCGCTCGCAGGCGATCGTCCGCATTCTCGAGCTTCCTTCCGTGGACCCGCGCGAGCTCAAAGACATGGCGCGTCTTCAAGCGTTGGCCGGGCTGCCCTTCCAGGAGGAGGAGCTCGTCTCGGACATCACCGTCCTGAGCCGCGACGCCAAGACGGGCCATTCGAAGGTCCTGCTCGTGATCGTCCGCAAGTCCGCGCTGGCCCCTTACCTGGAGCTTTTCGAGAGCCTGGGACGCTGGCCGCACGGATTCGTCCTCGACACCGTGGGAACGGACGAGTTTCTGCGACGACGGAAGGAGTCCGTCCCCTCGAATTATCTGCACTTGCGATTGAAGGACGGCTGGCTGAACGTCGAGGTCTTCAAGGACGGGATTCTCGCCTCTTCGCGCGGCATTCCGTTCGGTCCGAAAGGCCTCGGACCTGAGCGCGTCATCCAGGAGTGCCAGCAATCCTTGGCCGCCGCCGATCTTCGCGAGCTTCAAAAGATCGTCGTGACGCGGCAGGCGCCAGGCGCGGAGCAAGACCTCGAGCTGGCGCTCGAAAAGGAGCTCGGGGCTCCGGTCGAGTCCCGATCGGACCGCGCGCCGGACGCGCCGTCGGCGAGCCTTTCGGTCACCGGTGCCGCCCATGCCGATCTCGCGGCCGCGTTGATGCTGCTTCCGCCGGAAATCCTCGAAAGGCAGTCGCGTCAATCGGCGCGGCGCGGCGTCGCGTCCGCCGCGGCCTGGCTCGGGATTTGGCTGGCGGTCGGGGCCGGAATCGGCGGCGGGCGTCTCCTGCGAACCGAGTGGCGACTGTCCGTCCTGGACGCGGAACTCAAGAAGCTCCAGCCCGAGGCCGTGAAGGTCTCGGACACCCTGGAACAAGCCGCGCTTCTCCGGTCACAGGCGGACGAAGGAGCCGCTCCGTTGGACATCTTGCGCGAGCTCTATCGCGCGGCTCCCCAGGGCGTGACGCTGCGGACGATCGCGCGTTCGCCCGACGGCGGCGTGATGATCCAAGGCTCCGCGCCGCGCCTGTCCGTCGTCATGGATTACGTGAGCGGCCTGCAGCGCTCGCCGCTCTTCTCGCAAATCGAGCTTCACGGATCGAGCTTGCGGAACGTCCAGAACGTCGATAGCGTGGATTTTCAAATCCAGGGCGAAATCAAAGGCGCGGCGCGCTCCGGCCGCGCGGCGTCAAAGCGGAGGAGAGCGTGAACTCATTCTGGTCGCAGCGCTCCCCGCGCGAGAGGCTCATCTTCTGCGTCTGCGTCCTGGTCGCGACGGTCTTCATAGCCGTGGAGGGGATCGCGCGTCCTTACGAATCCTTGCTCGAATCTCGGCAAACCGAACTAGACGCCAAGGAGGTCCGCGTCGCGAAATACGCGCGCTGGACCGCCATGAACGGAGCCCGGTCGAATCTTGCAGAGACCGTCGCCCGCGTTCGGGCGCAAGGCGGTCAGGAAGAGGAGATGTCGCGCTTTCTCAAGGGCGTCGAGGCGATCGCGCGCGACTCGTCCATCCGCGTCACGGATCTCAAGCCTCTGCCGGTCGAGGACAAGGGTGCCTATCAAGAGTACCAGGCCGACGTGCAGACTGAGGCCCCTCTCGAAGTCCAGCTCCGCTTCTTGTATCGCCTGCAGACGTCGCCGCTGCTGCTCGCGGTGCCGCGATTCAACCTCGCCCCGACGCACGGAGCGGCGGGAGACTCCAAGCTGCGGCTGTCTTTGACGATCGCACGTCTCCTGCTGCCCGCAGAGGGCGGCAAAATGCCGTCGAAGGGAATACCCGCCGAAAGAACTCCGTAGGCGACCGAGTTCCCAAGACGTCGCGTCGATCCGCAGTCGCTCAGCGCCGGAGAAGGCCCCGTAGCCGGGCGAGCAGTATATCCACCTCGATGGGCTTGGTGAGGTAGTCGTCGGCCCCGCTATTCAAAGCCTGGAGATGATCCTCGACCGAAGATCGGCCGCTGACCATGATGATGCTCATGGCTTTGGTGGTCGGATTTCCGCGCAGAATCCGTATGAGCGTGATCCCGCTCATCTCAGGCATGTCCCAGTCCACGATCATGGCGTCGATCGGGTTGCCCCTGAGATAGGCCAGAGCGCTCTTGCCGGTCTTCTCGGAGTGCGAAATGAACTCGCCCTCGAGCCGGTCGAATAATGACTTATAGAATCTTCGCATCAAGTCGTCGTCTTCGACGACTAAGATGCTGTGCCGGCGGTCTTTCTTGTCACGCGAAGATGAGCTTTCCAAGAGATGCCTCCCCGATCATTATTTTTTGCGGCATCCGTCGTAGTCGGGGAGCAATTTTGATGCCGTCGGCGTTCTCCAGGCTATATCGACTTCAGCGAGCCGATTCTTTCCATTCGAAATGAATCTTGTTTCAATCGAAATTGTCCGCCTCGCGCTGAACCGCAAGCGCTGAGGCCCGCACCCAGGAAGAATCCATGGAATCGAAATTGCTCCCCGACTACGCTGGATTGACTAGACGGACTTCAAACCTGTGTAGCCTGGGGGATTGGCCCCAGGGCATCCACGAGCTGGCCGCAACTAGCTGAGACCACCGGGAGAACCGTTCTCGTTTCGTGCCGTCAGGAGTATCCTCCGACGGCTGGAAACGTGGACGGGTTGCGGAGGCGCTTACATGATTCAGAAGCACGGTATGGCGGGATCTTCAATCACGTCGGGAGAACGTCCTGCGGCTCCAAGAGGCGGCTCAGCCGCGGCCGTAGGCACGGCGCCGCATCGGCTGGAGCAAAGTCTCAAGAGAGCCGGCGCTGCCGCATCTTCGGGGAGAGAGGGCGAGCCGTGGCCGGACCTGCTCCGTCTTATCTCGTCGGAGTATCCCTACTGCACGCTGTCCGACGTGAACATCGCGGACGGAAACATAATCTCGTGCCGCCACATACAACGGAGCCTGACGTTCGGCCCGACTGAGAAGAAAGGTGGCGCGGCGCCGGTTTTCGACGATTACTGGACGGCGCTCAAAGAATTATGCCGGAAGATCGAGACGGGAAGTCTAATGGAGCTCCGGTTCAGCGCGGGGCGGCCTGTCAGCGCCCGCAGGAGCGAGGGGGGCCGCCGGTTCAGGCGTCTTCTTGCGACGGGGAACGAAGCGCAATAGAGGCTTCGTTCCAGGGCGGCTCTTTACCCACCACGCCGCGCAGATGCTTGAAGGACGAGAACTTCGCGGCTTCATGTCCCGTCGCCAGATAGATCTCCCGGAAGCCGAGTGCGTGGATGCTCCGGGACGCCTCGGCGCCGTCGACGCCGTTCGCGAGCTCGGCGTCTACGTAGATCGGCGTCTCGCGCGCGATGCCGCCGGCGGCCTGGAGGAATTCCGCGATCGTCGAGTACGGCTGGAAGGTCTTGGCGGCACGAGACGCCGCCAGCTTCCAAGTCATCCGGGCCAAGGGATCGTCGTCGATCAGGACCGCGTCCAGGCGCTGTGGTGCAATCTCCTCGGCGACATGGATCGGAACGAATCCCGCCAGCGGCTTCGGGATCAGCCGGACCTTGAGTCTCTGCGAATCGGCCAGGATGCCCTTCTCCTCGAACCGACTCGTGACGAGGATCGTGCGATCTCCGACCCCGAGCTCTTCAGCCAGGCTCAGCCCGGTCTCCAGATGGCCCAAAAGCTCGTAGTCCATCAGGAAGAGCGCGTCTTGGGTCTTGCTCTCGTTCGTCCTGACCCAAGAGCGGAGTTCGTCGGGCGTCGAGATGTGCAGGATCTCGATGCCCCGCTCCTTGGCGCGCGCGGACTCGAAGCGCCCTTGCCAAATCTGGTGGATGCTGGTGTCGTCATCGAGGATGACGACGGCGGCGCCGGGCGAGAGGGCCAAGCTCGAAACGAACCATTCCGGAGAAGGCGCTCGCGGCAGGCGTATGGCGACGGTCGCCCCTTTGCCGACCTCGGACGTGATCGCGAGTTGGCCGCCCCACGCGTCTACGTTCGCCTTGGCGTGATAAAGGCCCAGACCGGACCCTCCGGGCTTGTCGTGGGTCTCGCCGCGCCGTCCCAGCCGTGCCAGAACTTCCTTCGGTATGCCCTTCCCGTCGTCGCTCACGCGGATTTCGACTTTGTCGGTCTCACGGGTGAGCCGGACGGTGACCAAGCCTCTGGTCGGAATAGCCTCGACGGCATTATTGACGAGATTCGAGATCACGCGCTTGAATTCGGAGGGGTGGACCTCGGCGAAGAGGCCGTAGGAGGAGGCGTCGTGCCGGAAGTCGATCTCGACGCCGAGCCGAGAACGGAACTGGAGCCGCTTCTCGGTGACGATGGCGTCGAGCAGGCTCGACAAGAGCTGCGCGGAGCGGGCCTCGACTGCGGCATCGGTCGGCGACGGCGCGGCGTTCGCCCCGTCGGAAGACGACATCCGACTCTTGCCGATCAAGTCGTTGGCGATGTCCCGGATGCGTCCGACGGCTCCTCGGACAAGAACCCGCGTCTCCTCCGGCAGCGGCGCCAAATCCCGCAAGGCCGAGTCGAGGGCGGCCAGCGGCGAACGGATGTCGTGAGCGACTTGCTGCGCGACTTTTCCCACGGCTCCTTGTACGGCCAGCTCTTTCTGCCTTTTGACCGACTCGACGAGGATTCGGGACGTCTCCTGGATACGCATGTACGCGCGCCTGGCCTCCAACGTCGCGAGCTCCGGGTCCGGCTCAACGATGATCGTGTCCGTGGATATCTTCGCCAAAGTCCGGTCGATCGCGTCGATGTCCGAGACCAGGCGGTTCGCCAGGAACCACGTCGCGAGGGCGAACGACAAGACGAGGACGAGGATGGCCGAGAAATAGATCAAGCGCGTCCGGGTCTCGGAGAGCGGCGCCGTCCGACGGCCGGGCAATCCCGTCAGCGTCCAGCCGATGTCTGCCTGCGGTGATTTCCACGTGACGCTGTAGCGGTCGGGGTCGGGCGCCTGACGGCTTTCGACCGAGGGCGCGGGCTTGTAGCTGTCCGGCACGGAAAGGATCAGCTCGCCGTTGCCGTCGTTGCGCAGCTCGATCGCGCGGATCGTGTTGCCGTCGACGATCTGCAGGAGGTTGCGCCGGACGGACCAAAGATCGCCGATCTCCAAGTCGGAACGGATCGTCTTGGCCGAGGACTCGATCGTCGTCCGGAAGTTCATCGCCTGCTGCCTCTCGAACAGATGGCGCAGATAGAACTCGGTCGAGCCGATGAGGACGACGGCGAAAAGACCGGTGACGAGGAGAATCCGCGTCAGCAAGAACGCCTTGAGCGAGGGCGGGCGGCCGGGGCTGTTCAGGGGCATGGGGTCGTCACGTGGGCGCGAGCGCGGCCCGTTCGAACAGACGGTTCTCGAGTCGGGCCCTCATCCAATAAAGACCCGCGGAGATCGCAAAGAGCGGCGTGTTGATCGGGTTCAGCAGAATCCAGCCGGTCTCCGCGACCACGTAGCCGCAGTACATGGGGTGGCGGACGTAGCGGTAGAGGCCGGTCTCGATGCGCGGCGAGCGCACGGCCGGAGAGACGCCGAACGACCGGCCCAGATCGATCACCGCCAAGGTCGCGATGAGAAAGCCGACCATCGCCAGGAGGTTCGCGACGAGCGTGCTGATGCGCCCGTCACCGAGACCGCTCCCGGGGAGATAGAGGAACGGGAACGCCGCCGAAGCGAAGGCCAGAACGTCCGCCCGGGCGGAATCCTTGAGACGCGGCGGGGGCCGCCGAAGAATGAAGGCGGACGTGAGCGCGTCCCGAAGGGCGAGCAGCAGGAAAAAGACGCTCCCGCTCCGGTGCCAACGTGCGAACGCGATCGCGGCGAACGCCGCCATCGCCAGGGCCCCGCCGACGGAACGCGCGAGGCCCTGGCGACGATCCGCCGACACGGCGTGTTCAGCCCGTGGGCTCGCCATTCGTCACCAACACCGGCGCGCCGGCGATATGGCCGCGGCTCTGCGCCGCGACGAGCTGCGCGGCGGCGGAGACGGCCAACAGGACGGCGAGGATGCGGAGCATCATCTTCATGGGACCTCCAGGGTTTCGCGGACTCCGAACTTTTTCTCGAACGCGCGAGCGACGGCTTCCGGATTCTCGAGCGTCGGAAAATGTCCGGCTTTCGGCACGGGAACAAAATCCATCGGGACCGATTCGGCGTCTTTTTTCAGACTCTCCATCGGGTATAGCAAATCGTCCTCCCCGGCGATGAACAGCTTCGGTCCGGAGTAGCGTCGCGCCGAGGCCAGGAGGGAAGAGGTGAATTCCCGGTCGGACATGAGGTCCATCAATCCCAAGCAGGACTGAGGGGAGGTGCGGTCTTGAAGGAGCATCTCGCGGCCTTTGTCCTGAAATGCGGCGGTGAAATAGAGAACGCCGTAGCTCGCGACCCAGGCGCGGAAGGCCGCTTCGCTCCGATCCGCTTCCCAGCGCTTTTCGGCCGCCGCCAGATTCGCGTCCTTGTGCAGGTCGTATTGCTTGGAGGCGGCCGCGTAGCTCTCCGGGGTCAGCGGCGTGCTCATCAGCGCCAGTCCATGGACGGGGAAAAGCCCGCGAGCGACGCACGCAAGGGCGTAGTAGCCGCCGAAGGAATGACCGGCCACGATGACCGGACGTCCGAGCTTGACGATCTCCGCGCTTATGGCGTCCACGAAGGAATCGAAAGTCGCCGATCCGACCTCGGGCAAGCCCCCGGTCCCGGGCGGATCGATCAACGCGACGTCGAACGAGCGCGTCAGGTGCTGCGCGCCGACGAGAGTGCGCGAGCTGAGTCCTGGCCCGCCGGGGATGAACGCGACGACGGGCTTCGAAGCGGCGGCCATCGGACCGCGCAGGAGCGTCGCTCTCGCTTCGAGTTTCTTCTGTTCGGTCATAAGCCCGTCGACGCGAGCGTCGTGCACTGGCCGGTAATCCAGACCTTGCGGTAGTCGATATAAGCGTCGGCCAAGAGATTGGGCTCGAAACCGTTCACGCAGCGGTTCACCCAGTAGTGCCCCTGGGGGTAGAGAAGATTGATCGTGACGGCCGCGGCGTTCAAGCGCTTCGCGAGCTCGGCGTAGTATTGCTGCCGGGCGGCTCTGTCGGGCGTCGCCCGGGCCTTACGGATCAGGGCGTCTATCGCGGGGTTCTTCAGCCCGCTGAAGTTGTCGGGATTGTCGGACTCGAAATTCCTCACGAGAAACTCCGTGTCGGGATAGTCGATGTTCATCGAGACCAAGAAGGCTTGAAGGGTCTTATTCGTGTATCCCTTCATGAGGTCGTCCCATTTCATCAAGACGGTCTCGGCGTTGAATCCCGCGTGCTTGAGACGCGCCTGGAGATAGACCGCGATCTCCTTGGACTTCGGAATGTCCATCGGGATGGCGATGCGGATTTTCTCGCGGATGTGGACTGGTTTCGAGGCCGCGCGCTCGTCGTGAGCCGTATCGCTCTGGTACGCCCACTGGAAGCCGGGCATGCCGGGAGGGATATAGCCTTTCGCCGGAAGGGCGCTCGAATAGAAACGCTTCCGAAAATCCTCGGCGTCGATCGCCGCCGCGAGGGCTCTTCGCGCCTCGATGCGGTCGAAAGGCTTGAGTCGGACGTTCAGTCCGATGATCCATGTCGCGGCCACCGGCGCGTACAGATGGCGGCCGTACTGGAACGCCTTCTCATCGCCGTTCAGATAGTAGGTGGCAAGGTCGCTGACCTCGCCCTTCTCGGCGGCTTTCAGGGCTTCATCGCCGTTCATCTGCTTGAGGATCAACGTCTGGATCTTCGGCGCTCCCGCGTAATAGCCGTCGTAAGCGCGGAGCACGATCTGGTCGCGGTGGGCCGTCGTCGTCGCGGGCACGACGCGAAAAGGCCCCGAGCCGACGGGATTCGAGAAGAACATCGGGTCGGTGCCGGCGGCAAGCGGCAGGACCTTCGCCGTCGCGCCCGCCAAGACCGATAGGAACGGGGGGAACGGCGTCTCCAGTTCGATCTCGACGACATCGTTTCCCTTCGCGCGCAATCCAGAAATCGTCGAAGATTTCCCCTTGCGATAGGCTTCCGCGCCGGCGATGCAGGTGTAATAGCTCGAAACTTTGCTTCCCGGAGCCAGGAGGCGACTCAGCGAGGACACGACGGCCGCCGCCGTGATCGGAGTTCCGTCCTGAAAGGTCGCGTCGCGCCGAAGCTCGAACACCAGCAACCGTCCGCCCTCTTCGACGCGCCAAGATTTTGCCAGCGCCGGGCGCAGTTCCAGGTCCGGCGTGAACGACAGGAGTCCGTCGTAGATCAGGTTCGACAGAACCAGGGACGGCCCATCGTTCATTTGCGCGGGGTCGGACGTCAGCGGGAGGGAGAACATCGCCTTGATGTAGGGGCTCTCCGCGCGCGCAGCGCCGGTCAACACGGCCATGAAGGCGGCCGCGATGAAGATCGGACGAAGTGCGTCGAGCATCGATTCCGAGCGCATAAAAAAACCAAAGACCTGGAATTGAGACGCCAGGTCTCTGGTCTCATCCGATTGCGGTCGGATCGTGGATACCCCAGGGCCGATTCCCCGGGCTACAGAGTCGCCTTCAAGGCGATACGGAAAGTGTAGGTGCATGACTCGCTATGCTCCAGGGTCGATAGACCTAGCGTCGTCTGGGCCCAGGTGCGTCGCGATGGCCGCGTAGGCGCCGTAAAGATCGTCGCCGCGGTAGGTCGCGAGCGCCAGCTTCTCGAGCTTCGCGTCGGGATTGACCGCGACGGTGAGGCGCAAGCAGCGGAAGAGGGGATAATCCGACATGGAGTCTCCGAACGCCACGGTGTCGCCGAGATCCAGCGATTCCTTCGTGCAGAGTTCGCGCACGAGCCGCGGCTTGTCCTCGGGGACGAGGATGCGGTCAGGATCGAGCGGTTCGCCGCCGCGCGGGAACCGCGACGAGAACACGTGGTCGAAGCCGAACTCGCGGAAATGATCCGTGAAATAATCGGGCGACATCGAGATAAGGCAGGAACGTCCGCCCGCGTCGGCCACGGCCCGCGTGACCTCGCGGATGTTGCGGAGCTTGGGCGATTTCACGAACGCGTCGCGCACGACGTCCGCGCTGAGGGAACCCCAAAGCCGGCTGATCTCGGCCGCGAAGCCCTTCGTGTCGATGCGCCCCGCGGCGAATTCCTCCTCCAAGGCGCGGAGCTGCGCGCTTGTGCCCGTCGCGCGGGCGAGCTCAAGGCTGGCGGTGGTGCCGGGCAGCAAAGTGCCGTCCATGTCGAAGACGAAAAGCCGCTTCTTCACGCGAACGCTCCCGCGGCGACCGCCGGACGGACGGGGGGCGTCGCGCCGAGAGGCAGCCCTCTCCAGCCGCTCCCTTGAAGGCCGAGCTCCTTTCGATATTGGGCGATCGAGCGCCGCGAAAGACGAAGGCCATGAACGCGGCTCATCTCCGCGCTCAGCGTCGAGTCGGAGGCTTCCGGCAGCGCGACGGCGATGTCGTAGAGTTGGTCGCGCGCCAGGAGTTTGGCGCTCGGCATGAAAACCTTGAGAGGCGCTTGGAGCCCCCAAGGCAGTTGAACGGACTTGTTCGAGATGAGCCTGTTGAGAGTGCTCGGCTCGATCCCGACGCGCGCCGCCACGGCGCGCTGCGTGAGCGGCACGCGCCGGATGGGATCGCCCGCGTTCAAGAAGGACGCCTGAGCGTCGATCAGCGTCTCGAGGACCTTATATAAAGTCGACTTGCGCAGCTCGAGAAATTCCAGCTCCGCGAGCACGCGCGCCGCACTCGTCGCGTCTTTTCGATCCAGCGCGGCAAAGACCTCGGCGCGCCGGCTCTCGTCCACGCGATACCGTCCTTGCCATAACTCCCGGTTGAAGAAGGAGAGGACGGGACGCTTCGCCTCCAGTTCGATACCGGCGACCATGCTGAAGCTCGGTTCCGAGGAGACGTCGGCCGCGGTCGTCTCGAATTCGGCCTGAACGTAGAGTCGGTCGATCATCTCAGTCAACTGCCGGGTTTCTTCGATCGAAATACCACATTGCTCGGCGCGCTCTTCAGATGACAGCTCGTCGCCGCGCAGGAAGCACTCCTCGAAGCGTTCCTGTCCCACGCGACGAATCAGGGAGACCAGTTCGCCGTTGCCGTCCAACGCGTCGGATAGACTGGCGCCGCTAGACCGCAGTTCAAAACCGCTCATGCGCGGCACGCCGAAGCGCGCGTTGGCGTAGGAGTGCTGAGAAATGACGCCGAGGGACCGAAGCCGGCGGAAGAGCTCCTGCTCCTCCAGGTTCCGAACGCGAGCCTCGAATTCGCGCTCGGGCATCTCCATGAGACGAGAGAGCTTCATCTGAGCGTGGATCGACGGCGAAGTCGAGTGCGTGGTCGCGAAGGTCATGACCGGGGAAGGGTGGACTCGTAAGACTCGATGTCTTCCGCGATATTCCGGGCCTGCAGCTTCATCAGGGTCAGGAGTTCGCGCGCCTCGGCTGGCGGCGACGCGCGGAGCAGACCGATGGCGGTCTTGAGGCTCGCGCACTTGGAGTTCATGTCGTGGAGCAGGGAGTCCTTCTCGTTTTTGCCGCGGGCGCTCATACGATAGGCTCCTTCGGCGCGACCTGGGGAATGCGTTTCAGCGCACCGTAGAGCAGGCGCGTCGATATCTGCAAATCCGCCATGGTCTTCGTCTTCCGGCCCTCGTTCTGCGCCAACGTCCGCTTGATGATCGTGTCGATGAAGCGTTCCACCGCCTGATCGAGACCCTGGCTGAGGGCGAAGCGATACTGCTCCTCGGTGACGAAGCTGCCGGTGCCTTGCTCGACGCGCATGGCCTTGAGGAGCTTGGCTACGATCTCGGCCGAGACCCTGCCCTCGTCGCCCGCGGCCAGCAAGTCGACGAACTTCTTGAGCTCGCGCGTGTTGCCAGGCCAGTCGTGGCGCAGGATTTCCTCCTTGGCCTCGGGCGTGAAGGACAGGCGCTTGCCGTCGCGGATGAAGCAGGAGATCTGCGCAAGCACGTCGCCCTTGCGCTGTGCTAGGGGTTTGAGCTCAACAGCCAAGCCGTGAATGCGCTGAAAGAAATCGAAGCGCATACGGCCCGTCTTGATGAGGCTTTGGACGTCCTCCAAGGTGGCGCTGACGAGGCGGAAGCTGGAGCGTTCCGGCTGCTCGGCGCCGAGGGGGTAGAAGGACTTCTCCTCGATGGCCTTGAGGAGCTTGGTCTGCATCTTGAGGCTCATGGAGCCGACCTCGTCCAAGAACAAGGTCCCCTTGTCGGCCATGAGCAGTTTGCCTTTGCGGTTCTCGTTCGCGCCGGTGAACGCGCCCTTGCGGAAGCCGAAGAGCTCGGCTTCGAGCAGCTCCTCGCTGTAAGCAGCGCAATTGATGGCGACGAAATCGCCCGGGCGTCCCGAATGATCGTGGACGATCCGAGCCAAGCTCGTCTTGCCGCTCCCGGAAGGGCCAAGGAGGATGATCGGAAGTTCGGAGGGGGCGTACTTGAGAGCTTCCAGCACGGTCGCTTTCGTCGCCGCGTCCTCGGTCACGAACTGCTCGGCGAAGAGCCGCCCGGACTCGACGCGCTCATGCCGGCTGCGGAAGCGCTCGAGCACACGTTGGACGTTGGTCTCCTCGTTGCCTTTGGCGTAGAAATCGTTGCAGCCGAGCGTGTAGGCCTTCTCGACGTAGGGCTCCGAGTCGTGTCCGGACATGACCACCGAGTAGATTCCCTTGGAGGCGGCCACGGGGATGATCTGCAACCCGGAGCAGTCGTCGTTCTTGCCGAGCTTGAGGTCGATGAAGCAGAGATCATGGCTGCGCGAAGCCAAAGCCGCCAACGCCGACGGCTTGTCGATCGCGAATTCAACGGAGTGGCCCGCGAGTTGGGCCTGCATGACCTTGCGCGCCAGAGGATCGTCCTCGACGACCAGGATCGAGAGTTTCGCCATAGGTGGAGACTCTAGCATAGATATTCTCTTTTGAGAAGTAGTATTTTCATACGAGACGAATATGGAAGACGCCGGTCACACCACGTCCGATTGCACGTCGGAGAATCGGCAGACGCCCGGCGGAAGTGGCGGCTTCGCCAGGAAGCAATCGAGCACCGTGCGCGCAGGGGCAAAGAGATCGGCGGGCAAACGCGTCGGCTCGAACCACCGCCAGTCCGAGAATTTATCGGGCTCACGCAGTTCGAGCTCGCCCTCGCACCCGGGAAACCGCACGCCGAAGGCGACGGTGTGCAGGCCGGGCAGCCGCATGTTCGCGACCGTGAGTACGATCGCGCGGCCTTCGGCGCGTAAGCCGGTCTCCTCGAAAAGCTCCCGGCGAGCACAGTCCTCGATGCTCTCAAAGGGCTCGATCTTCCCGCCGGGGAGCGACCAGCAGGGCGTCGGCGACAGGCGGCGGCCGAGCGCCACGCGACCGCCTCGGGTGACGATGACTCCGACGCCGAGAACCGTCACGACGGTGCTCGACGCCGGTCTTTCAAGGGTGGTTTCCATGTTAGGCGTACGCTCCGGCCATCGCTCCCGCGGGTGCGACGGGCCGCATCAACGTCTTCGCGCGAACCGGCGCCAGGGCGCAGCGCGCGGCGGCGTAGTGGCCCGAGATCATGGAGGCCGTGATGCCGCGGAACTTGCCGCAGGAATCTCCGACGACCCAGGCTGGCACGCCCGCGATCTTGAGGTCGTGGTCGGTGTCCGGGTAGCAACCGATACCTTCGAGCGTCGGGCCGACCAGCGTGGTGGTGGAGTGGTTCACGCTCGGAAACTTCTCGGCGAGCTGTTCGAGACCGCGGAGCATCCGTTGCGCGAGGTCGGGACCCACGACCTGGACGAAGAAGTCGTACCTGGCTCCCCGGCGGGCCAGCACGTCCGGAAGGGGAAAGTCGTAGTGCGACTCGCGCCGCGAGAAGGTCTTCTCCAAGTGACGCCAGCCCTGCATGGCCGTCGCTTCATCGAGGACGCGGGTGTTGAACCCGATGTTGGTCATGCCCGTGGGAGGACAGTCGGAGCGGCCCGAGACGGTCCAGAGCCCGAGCGTGTTGGAGAGCACGGCCTCGCCGTCGCGGCAGGCGCAGAAGGTCCGCCACTCGGTCTTGCCGTCGCGGTCGATGAACTTGAATTTGGGGTCGAGCTGCTCGCACTCGCGGAAGAACGCGCGCTCGGCGGGCTGCTGGATGCGGAAGCCGACCTCGAGCCGCCGGAACACCGGGTCCATGAATGGAAAGCGGTCCATCAGGCGGGGACCGAAGCGCCCGCCCGCGAAGATCAGACGGTCGGCCGCGATCTGTCTCCGGCTCTTACCCGCATGGTCGGCGACGGTCAGCGTGAACGAATCGTCCGCGGGGGAGTAGTAGCCGTCCTCGACCAGCGCTTGGCGCAGAATGTCCCCGTGTCCGCGCTCCACGAGGCCGCGGATGAGCTCGATGCGCTGCTCCAAAGTCAGGTACTCGGACGGGTAGCGCTTGAGAAACCACCGGCCGGAGGGCTCGTCCGCCGCCGGAGGGGAGTCCGGGAACGGCGGGACTTCCATGCCGCAGTCCGCAAGAACGCGCGCCGTCCAGGCGTAGCCGTCCTTGAGGCTCTCCCGGTCGCCGAGCGACCAGAGGGCGGTCGACGACGGGAAGAAGCTGAACTTCCCGTCCGAGAAGAGACCCGCGCCGCCGTCGCCGCAGGTGAGGTCGTCCGGGTTGTCGCGCTCGCGGCGGTCCACCGCCTTGCCGGCGTCCACGACCAGGACGCGCATGCCCGCGACCGACGGATGGCTGGCGGCGCCGAGGCCCGCGGGCCCCGCGCCGATGACGACGAGATCGTAGTGCTCGTACGGCAGTTTTGACGGCGATGAGATCGGATTCATGGCGGCGAATCTCCTTGATCGAGCCTTCTAGCGCCGCGACGCCAAGCGCTTAACCTAAGCAGGAGCAATTTCCATGCCGGCCTCTTTTTAGGAGATAACGCGTCTGTGTGGCCCGTTCAGCGCCCGTCTTCTCAGGCGAAAATTATTTCTTCTCAAAAGAAAACGAAGACGAGTCTTGTGCTGATACGGATGTCCGGTCGAGGACGTCTCCCTACCTTACTCGTGCCCGGATTCGCGCGCGGCACGCAAATTGCTCACCCCCTGCGATGGCATCAGCAGGTGTAACGACCTGCCGCCGTCGTCGTTCAGGGTGACGCGCTTCGGGAATTTCGATTCCCGATGAGAGCGGAGGTGAAGTCCTCCGACTCCCGAAAAGGGAGGCGCCGCCCGCCCCTCGGATCATTCCGGGTTTGGCGGGATCGGCCATCAGCGCGATCCTGACAAGGCGCATTCGGCAGAGCCGGACGCCTCAATGAATCGCTGAGCCCACCGAGAACCGGACGCCAGTGAAGGGATGGTGCGCCTTCATATGGCCTCCACGCATAATGCCGTCGTCGTCTCCGCCGTCGCCGTCGATTCATCTAACTCGGACATCGAACTGGCCCACAGGGCCGCCGCGCTCCTGACGTTTCTCCAACCGCGGAAGACCTCCGTGCTTGCCGTCCACGAGATGCTCGACCAACTGGGGAAAGAGAAGATCGAGCGCGAGTCCCGCGGCCTCAACCACTGGGACAAGCACGCTCCGCAATTCCTGAGCCTGATCGTCCGGCAGGCTCGCTCGGAGAAACGCCGCCGGCATCAGGAAGCCGAGGCTTTCTTCAGACCCAAGCACCGCGAAGCCGTGCGCTTCGCGCTCGCGATCGTCGGGAGCACCGCCGCGGCCGAGATCGTCGTCGCGGAGACGTATCGGGAGCTTTTGGAAGGGGGAACCCCTGTCGCCAACTTCTTCACGGCGCTGGTCGGCAACGCGCGAAACTATTTGGCGAGGGCATCTTATCGGCAGGAAAAGTTCTTGTCGCCGGAAGAAGCCTTCACCCCGAACTACCGCAGTTCGGACAGCGGGGAGGGAGACGAGGAAAGCTTCGCGCTCGAACCCGCCTCGCATCATCTCGAAGACCAAGATCCGCTCGACATCCTGATCGCTCGAGAAGATGAAGAGCAGCGCCGGCAGATGGTGATGCAGGCCAAAGAGGACCCGCGCTGGCGCTACATCAAGCTCCGAGAGTGGGCCGCCCCGCTGCGGGAGGATGTGCGGAATTGACCGGCTCGTGGGAATAGTAAGTGCAGGGCCAAGTTTGCGAGCAGCCTGGTCTCCAGTCAGGAAAGAACGGAGGGGAACTCCCTCACCTGCTCGGCAAATCCAACGAACGGAGGTGATGCATGGACGGAGCTGAGACGACGGAATCCGGGGCGCTGCCGCGCAGCGGCCGGCCGCCGAAGACGGTCGCGATCACGGCGAACCTGGCGGTGGCGGACATGGAAATCCTGGCGAAGGCCGGGATCAAGAAGATGAAGCAGACGGGCGAGGACGTGCCGCGCGACCGCCTGCTCTCGGAGGCGATCCAGGCCTACGCGAAGAGCCTGGCCGCGGCGGAGTAGCGTCGGACCCCCTCGGGCAGGTCCTCGGGCGTGCCCGAGGGGGCGGGCGGGAGTGGGAGAAAAGAGAAACGCCGGTTTTTGCTGCCCAATCCTGCCCACCTCAATCGCGCCGATGGCGCGATTGCCTCCTGACCACACGCCCCCAACCAAAAAAAGTTGGTGGTGTGTGGTCAGGAGGACAGTGGGGGGAAGGGCAGCAAAACTGGAGTGATGGAAGACAAAAAAACAGAAGAAGAACAGCAACAAAGATGGGAATGAAGGATGGAGAAATCAGGAATTTGGACAGAAGGATTGATGTGAAAAAAGAGGAAAAGAACAACAGAAACAGAGAACAGAAACAACAACGGAAACGGAAAACAACAACAGAAAAACAGCAGGACAAAGGCAACGAAAACGGCAGGAACCGGGGAACGGAAACAGCAACAAGAGGGGAAACGAAGAGGCGATGGAAGGGCCTGAGAAGGGCTCTCTCGAAAGGTCGGAACAGGGAATGAACTCGATGACAAACACGGCTTTGGGCGGGCGGCGGACGGGGCTTCAACTCACGCGGCGGGATATGGAGATGCTCGCGGCGTTGGAGGTTTGGGGCGTGCTCGGCATCGGGCAAATGATCGGCCTGGGACTGGGAGAAACGCTGAGCGAAGCGGACTTGGTGGAGCGCTTTTTCAACAGGATGGACCGCGACGACTACGGGTTGGGCGTGGCGACTCGGCTGCGCTCGCTGGAGGATTCGGGCTTCATCCAAGGCCATTCCTTCCTGCGTCAGCCCAAGGCTTTCACACTCACGCTCAAGGGCTTCGAGGCCTTGTCCGATGAGCCGCGCCAGGTCCGTTCCGAGGTCCGCGGCGAGGTTAGCGAAGCGCTCATCAAGCACGATCTCAAGGTGTCCGCCGTGGGATTGGTCTTGACCAAAATCCTCGGTCTTCCCGCCCGCCGCGAGCATCCTCAGATCGTCTGGGTTCAGTCCGGCGGGCGGCGGCAGATGACGCTCGAAGGCGTGTCGGACGTCTGGATCGATACGCCCTTACCCAAGGCGATCGAGGTCGAGCTCACGCAGAAGTCGCGGCGGCGCTACGAGGAGATCTTCGACAACTACCGCCGCCGCTTGCCGCGCGGCGGCGCGGTTCTCTACCTCACGGGCTGGACGGAAGGCGCGGGAATGATCCTGAGGAACGCCCGCGAGCAGCGCGCGCCGTTCGTCTTCGTCTGCGCGCTCGACGAGTTCCGCCGCACCGCGGGCCGCGCCCTATTTCAGGGCGCGGTGGAGGGACGGACGGTCGTCTTGGCCGACGCCGCGCCTGCGGAGGCGGCGCGATGAACGCTCCTTTGTTCATAGTCATCGGAACGGTCTTCGTCGCCGGCGTGGGCCTCGTGAAGTTCGAGCGGAAGGCTTGGGGTGGCGTGCTGATGGGCGTCGCCACGGCAAGCCTCGTCGGCGTCTTGCCTTGGCAGGTGATCCGTTTCTTGGACGCTCACCTGATCGGCTTCCACCGCTGGTTCGAGCCTCGCCATATGAAGGTGTACCTCGGCGTGGGAGTGATCGCGGCGTGTTTTGGAGCTGCGGTCGGCGTCCTCGCCGCGGTCCCGGAACTTCTCCGCAGAGGCAAGTCCGATTGGAAGACCCCGAAGGATTCCCCGAAGGTCGACGCCGAGTTCGAGCGCGTCCTGAGCGAGAAGCTCGGCAAGGAGCGCACGCTGCTGGGCCTGACGAGCAGCCAGCGCGCGGTCTACCTGAGCGCACGCGAGCGCGAGGGACACATGCAGATCGTGGGGCCCACCAGGTCGGGCAAGTCGCAGCTCCTACTGGCCTTGGCCGCCCAGGACATGAGCGCGCAACTGCCGATCTTCTTCATGGAAGCCAAGGGGGATAAGGGCGACTTCGACCAGTTCCTTAAGGCGGCGGACTCGGCGGGACGAGTCGGCGCGGTGCGCTACTTCAACCCGCAGGACCCGCGCTCGATGACCTTCAACCCGATCCGGCCCGTGGCCGGGCAGGACGCGACGGCCATCGCCAACCAGATCGCGCGGGCCATCGGCCGGGAGCCCAGCTCCTCGGGGCAGGGGCAGGACTACTACCGCGCCGTGGACTACGCCAAGGTGCAGAGCATGGCCGAGGTCTTCCTCTTGACCGGCCGCGCCTTCACCCTGCGCGACTGCTTCTACTACTTCGCCTACAAGGACGCTCGCGAGGAGGCTTTGACGCTTTGCGGCGACCGCCGCTTGGCCGCTCTCGCCCGCGGCGAGTTCGACGCGAACCCGGATTCGAGCGGCATCATCTCGGCTCTGCGGCCGTGGACCAGCGGTCCGCTCGGGGACCTCCTCAACAGCTACGCGCCCCAGATACGGCTCGAGGAAATCTTCGAGCGCTCCCAGGCCGCCTACTTCGCGGTGCCGATTGGGCACCTTCAGGTCCTCGCCAATCCGCTCGGCCGCATGGTGATCTCGGGGTTGCTGTCGGTAGCAGCCGCGCGCCAGCGCACCGAGCCCAAACCCGGTCCCGGGACCGTGATCTTGGACGAGTTCGCCGAGTTCGCGACCCCGGTGTTCGCCTCCTTCATCGCGACCGTGGGCTCGGCGAAGCTCAGGACGATCCTGTCGCATCAGGACCTCGGCCAACTCCGGCGCGTCGAAGGGATGGACGCAGACGCGTTCCGCTCCGTCATCTTCAACAACACCGGCGGCTGCAAGGTCTGCTTCAAATCGCCGGACCCCGAGGACGCCGAGTTCTGGGCCGCCACGCTCGGCACGCACACCACGACCGCCGACACGGAGCGGGTCGAGGGAGCGCTGCTCGGCGACCGCCGGACCGGCTCGCGCTCGCGCCGCGAGGTCGAGCAGTTCAAGGTCCACCCGAACCAGCTCAAGACGCTGGAAGCCGGCACGGCGCTGGTGCTCTCCGGAAAGGAAAACTGCCTGATCCGTACCGCACGGGTTCATCGGTCCATGGGGGAGAAGCCCGTTCCGATGATGCCGACGCCCGCGGCCGAGGAGCGCGGACTCGACCTGCGCTCGGCCGCTCAAGACTACGGCTCCAAGTCCACGGCGGTGAAATCATGAAGAAACTCGCCTTGATCCTGCTCGCCTGCGCGGCGGCGTCCGCCGCTAAGGCCGATTCCTACGTGCGCCAAGCAACTTTCACCACGTCGTTCTCCACGGTGGCGGCGATGGACACCGACTCGCTCGGAAGCCTCTACGTGCTGGGGCTAGCACCAGGATCGACCACGTACCAAGTCCACAGCTACACCATGCCCGCCTTCACGCCGCAGTTCTCCTTCGACACGAAGGTTTCTTCGCCGGGGGCTTTCGCCGTGGAAGCCTCAGGCGTGATCGACGTGCTCGAGACTAAGGGAACCATCACATTGAAGCGATTCTCGAATACGGGCTTTGTCATCGGCCAATCGACATATTCCATCCGCTTGAGCACGCCGATCCTCAGTGGCGACGTGTTTTACCCGCCCGTCTTGTTTTCGGAGGCGATCGACAAGATCAACGGTCGACTTTACATCGGCTACCAGGACAAGAGTACCGGGTCGTTCTGCCTCAGCATCGTAGGCAACTGCACCCCCCAGCCGTTGACGAACGTGTCGGAGGGAATCGCTGAATACGACTTCAACGGCAACCAGTTGAGCAGCTTTCCGTCGTTGGGACTCTACTTGACCATCGGCGGTAATGCTTCCGCCTACGGCTGCTATAACCCGACCGCCATGACGACTGATCCTCAAGGGAATCTATACGTCGCTGACAGCGTGTGCCAGCAGACGCTCTCCTACTCGACGGCGGGTATCGCGATTGCGACCCTCAACTTGTCCGGGGTCCCAAAGAGCATTTGGACCGACTCGTCTTCGAATCTTTACGTCACCGAGCCGGTCTGCGGTTTGTCCGGCTGCTCCTCCGGTGTGGCTCAGCTCAACACGAGCGGCACGGTTCAGACGTCCTTCGTGACCAACGCGACGGTCGCCACCGCGGGCGACAGCCGCCTCCTCTATATGGCGGCCGGCTCCACGCTCATGCGCTGGATCGACGCCTCTGCGCCGTCCGTTCCGGTCGAGACGGGTCCCATCGGCTACTTGATCCAGCACTCATCGACGGTCGTGTTCGCCTGGCAGACGAGCAGCGATTCGGACGGGGACGCGATCTCTTATGGAGTCTACGCGGGAACCTCGACGAACGCGCTCGTTCAGATCAGCTCGACGAATCAGACCAGCGCGACCAGTTCCCTGGCTCTGGGAGCGACCTATTTCTGGGAGGTCGTCGCGGAGAATGTCTACGACGGGGTGCCGGTCCTACAAAGCTCGGCGCCGGTGGTCAGCTTCGACCTGAATCTCCAGGATACTCCTCCCGGTGCATTCACCGTGGCAGGGGGGACCGGAACGCTCTGCACGAGGACGACCGCCGAGTTGCTGGTTTGGAACACCTCCATCGACCAGTACGGCGACACGCTGAACTATGTGGTCTCGGTCGGGACCTCCCCCAAGAGTCTCGCCGTGGTGCAAACGAGCACGGCCACGAGCTACCTGCTCACGTTCCAGTTCGGCACGACTTACTACTGGAACGTCGCCGCCGTCGATCCTTACGGCTACTCGACCGCGATGAGCAGTGGGCCGCAATCGTTCCTACCCATGTTCCTCAACCCGCCACCGTCCGTCGTCCAGATCGCGGCGCCGCCCGTCGTCGCGACCATGCGCAGCAACGCGACGGTCTCCTGGCAGGCGGTGAGCACGCCCGAAGGCGATCCGGTCAGCTACACGCTGAATTTCGGCAATAGCGCGAACAACATCGCGCCCCTCGCCCAGATCAGCGCGTCGACCACGACCGGCATCGGAACCGCGACGCTCGTGCCTCTCGCGACACAGCCCGCGACCCAGGCTCAGGTCAATGGCAGCACGATCTCGGTGACGCTCTCCAATCTGGACTACAACCTCACTTACTACGTCCAGATCCAGGCGGCCGATCCCTACGGGTCGACGAGCATCACGCCCGTGCAGACCTTCTCGCTCACGGCGCTAAACGGGTTTCCTGCGGCCTACAACTACCCCAACCCGTTCAGCCCGAACCAGGGCGGCACGAACATCGTCTTCAACGCGCCCGCCTCGGGCTTCTCCAAGGCAACGGTCGAGGTCTTCTCCGAGTGGCAGCAGCTTCTGTTCAAGCAGGACTACTACAACATCCCGCCCGGCGTGAGCCAAGTCCCGTTCAACGGCCTCGACCGCCACGGCCGGGCGTTCTTCAACGGGAGCTACATCTGCCGGGTGAAGTTCTCGGGACCTGACCAGGTCGTGACCTTCTTCATGGCGGTGGTGAAATGACCGCCTTGTTCCTGCGCCTACTCGCGATCTACATCGGCGCCACGCCGCTCTACGCACAGTCTGTCGTCGGCGCGAACTCGGCGCAACTCCTCTCGCAGGGTCCGGGCGCTGAGGCCGCGGCGCTCGGCGGTACGGTCGTCTCGACCGTCCACGACCCGACCGCGCTCTACTGGAACCCGGCGGGCCTTACCGAGGCGGGGGGAACGGTCGCGGGCGAGCATCTGTTCTTGTTCGGCGGTGCGCGCTACGACTTCGTCGGCCTCTCCGTGCAGTCGCAAGTCGGCAGCTTCGGGGTCGGCGCGGTTCAGCTCAACCAAGGGAACATCGTGGCGCGGACCACGATCGACGATCCGGGAACGGACGTGTCGAACACGCAGTCCGTCTACATGGCGGGCTACGCGCATACCTTGGGCGAGCATTGGTCCGCGGGCGTGACCGGCAACGTCCTCGACTACAACGTGGCGGGCTACTCGGCCAAAGGCTGGGGCGTCGACGTCGGCACGCAAGGTCACTACGCCTCGGACGACTTCCTGGGACTGCCGCGCGTCGTCTGGTCGCTCGGCGCTTCGGTCAAGAACCTGATTCAGCCGCAGGTCACGCTCATGGACACGGCCGAGGACTACCCGCGCGAGCTGCGCGCGGGTGCCGCGATGTCCTTCGAGACCGCGGCGCGGCCGCAGAGCTCTGGCGTGATCGAGCACGACCGCGCAAGCCTGCTGTTCTCCGTTCATCAGGTCGCAGGAGACCCCGGCCTCAATCCAGCGATCGGCATGGCCTACGACTACTTGGGCGTGCTGGTCTTCCGGCTCGGCTACAACGGCAACCTCTCGGGCGGCATGGGCTTCCACACGTTCGACGACACGTTCTCGCTCGACTACTCGATGGAGAACGACCCGTTGACGCTCAACTACCGCTTCACCATCTCGTATCGCTTCGACAAGCCTGCGCGCAAGCCGCAGGAGAAGTTCCGCGAGATCATCGACGATGAGTACGCCCAGGCCAAGGCTCAGGCTGAATCGCTCGCCAAAGAGAACTACGCCGCTGGGCAGACGTTCTTCCGGGATCAGAAGTTCCATGAGGCCGAGGGCTCGTTCCAACTGGCCTCCCTGCTCACTCCCGAGGACAAGTCGATGTCCGAGGCTTACCGCCGCGCTCACGAGGCTTTCCGCGTCCAGGAAACGCATCGGTTGTCCGACTCCTTCCTGGACCATCCCGCGCCGGGGGAAGAGGACCGCGCCTACTTCGGCATCCCGGAGCGTCTCGGCCTGAACGTCAGCGGCGACGACAGGTCCGCGCTGGCGCGCAAGCTTCCGGCGGCGGCGCAGCGCCTCGCGCCGGAGCGCGCCGCGCAACTCTACCGCGAGGTGGTGGACACGAGTACCGCGACGGCCCGTCAACTCTTGGCCGCAGGCCACGCTGCCGCGGCCGGTCAGGTCGCCGACATGCTCTCAGTCATCGTGAGTTCGCAAGACGCACTCGCAGTCGCGATGCTCGCGCAGGATGCCGCGTCCCAGGCGAACGCGGTCCGCAAGGACTTCGAGGACCTGTCGGCTCAGCAGGTGGGCCACGCCGACGCGCGGCTGGCGCGCGCGGCGCTGGCCTTCCTGCGCGCCTTCCCGGACGACGCCGCGAACGCGGCGCGGGCGCGCGCCGCGCTTGAGGTCTACCGCGACGAGCATCCGCTCACGATCAAGGAGCGCTTCTACATCCTGAAGCTCTACTACCTCGCCGCGGCCGTCTACGCGCGGCGGACGGACCGCGACTTGCAGAACGCGGGCCGATACCTGAGCGAGGTCCTGACCCGCGACCCCGCGAACGAGGACGCGGACACCCTTTGGTACGCCATGGTCCAAGACGGACTGGCGAAGTGACGACGCACGCAACGGAGGACGTGATGAAAAAGAAGGTGCAGGGCTGGCTGATGGCGACGGGGATGGCGCTCATGACGGCGGCGCCGGCGTTCGCGCAGGTGACGGGCAACTCGGCTCAGATCGGCACGACGCTCACCTCGGCGGCGAGCTGGCTGCAGGCCACTCTCGGGCCCGGGCTGTTCGTGATCGGCGTGATCATGATCGGGTTCAGCCTCGCGATGGGCAACGAGGACGCGCTGCGCAAGGGCTACTACGTGCTGGGCGGGGGAGCGGTGATCTTCCTGTCCAACCCGATCGTGGCCCTGATGAAGTCCTTGACGGGCAACTGAGGTGAGGACGCCGTACCGGACGTACTCCGCCGGTTTTCTGGTCGCGGAGTGGCTTAAGACAACGCAAACGAGGAGGGAGACGATGAGGCACAAGAAGCACGACGCGGGCGGCTCGGCCGCGGAAGGCGGCGAGACCGCCGGAGGCGGAACGGCCGTGGCGGAGGCGGCCGCGCCGGACGCCGACAAGTCGGACCATCCCGCGCTGCCGGAGGTCAATGAAGCGACGATCGTGGGCCGGCTCGCCAACACGCCGCGGGTCAAGAACTACGGCGAGGGCAAGGACCGCGCGCAGTTCATCGTGATCGTGCCGCGGCCCAAGCGCAAGGCGGACGGCAAGCCCGTGCCCGACTACATCACGGTCGTGGCCTGGGGAGCGCTCGCCAAGCAGTGCGCGGGCATCGGCAAGGGCGACGGCGTCCAGGTCGAGGGGCGCATTCAGACGTGGACGGACCCGGAGAACAAGCGGCTTCACTGGGAGATCTCGGCCGACGGGCTGGAAGTCCTCGACCGGGTGGCCCGCGTGGACGCCGATTCCGCGAGGGGGGAGGTGACGGCCGGAGTCTGACAAGACTCCGCCCCGCCCCGAGGAAGTTTCTCGGGGCGGGGCATCCCCTTTATGGAAACGATCCGCGTCTATCGAAACATCAACTCGGCCGACAAGCTTTTCGGGCTCGAAATGGCCGACGGGGCTGTCCTGCTGCTCACCTTCTTCGTGGCCTTCATGGTCGATAAGAACGGACTTTTCACGAATCTCACGCTGCTTCTCGCGGTTTATGTAGGCCTGCGCGCGGTCAAGCGCGGAAAGCCCGACGGCTACATGCTCGTCTTAGGGCGCTACGTGCTCATGAGCCGTTTCAAGCGCACGACGGGTTATGAGGAGGCCGAGTGCCTGCGCTGAACCGCGTCGAGCTGGGGCTGACCAACATGAGGCACGCCATTCACGGGCCGCGCGTGGCGCCGTTGGCACAGTACCTCAACCTGTGGAGCTTCCAGGACGGCGCGCTCGTTGGCGTCAACCTCGATTTCTCGACCGTCTACGAGCTGGAGCCTGAGAACGTGTTCCTCATGGACCCGTCCAAAGCGGACCTGTTCGTGTCTCAAGCCCGCGCGTTCCTCAACTCGCTCCCACCGGGAGCGACGCTTCAGTTCCTTGTCCAGGTCCGCAAGGGAGACGCCGAGACGGTCGCCGAATACCGCCGCAACGTGCTGAGCGACGCGAGCGACGAGTTGTCGCGCCTGGTCACGGACAAGAAGTGCGAGTTCATCGCACGCAAGTTCATCCAGCGCCGGCGCTTCTACTTGTTCGTGACGAGCCGTCCCGAGGACCACAAAGCGCCGATGACGTGGCTGCTGCCGATCTACCGGCGTCCATTGAAGGAGACCGCGGCGGACTTCCATCGCTCCCGGCTGCGCGAGCACGCCTCGCTCGACGCCGTGATCTCCGAACGCCTGCACAGCGCGGGCGTGCGCTACCGCAAGCTCTCGCCGCAGGAAGTCTTGGACCTGACAGTTTGTCAGTTGAACCCCAAGCGCCAGCGCAATCTCGATCTCAAGAAGCTCTCGCCACTTCGGACCCTGCGCGAGCAAGTCGCCTTGAGCGCCCTCAAGGAGGACTTCGACCACGTCCAGGTCGGCGACACATTCTTCCGCGGCTTGAGCCTTCTACACCTGCCCGAGACCGCGCACCTGAACTACACCCAGCGGCTACTGAATAGCCTGTGGCCGGACTGCGATCTGGTGCTGACCGTCCACACGCTCGACACCGAGAAGGCGATCTCGAGCCTCAAGCTCAAGAACAACATCACGCGCACCTTGGCCTCGTCGACGATGAACAAGAACTACGAGGCCGAGCAGAAGCACCTTGAGCTCGACGAGCTGATCACCGAGATTCGCGGCTCGGCCCAACGGCTCTTCCGCTTCTCGCTGTCCGTCCTGGTCCGGGGAAAGGACCTCGACGAGCTGCGCGATAAGACGAATCCGGTCTTGGGCGCTTTCCATGACTTCGCGTCGGCCGAGGGCATGTCGGACGACATGAACCACTTCCGGCTGTTCCTTCAGTCGATCCCCGGCCACGGCGAGCTCAACGACCGGCAGTTCTACGTCCAGACCGACGCGCTCGCGAGCTTTTTGCCGCTCACCGGCACCTGGCGCGGCTCCAAGGACAAAAAGATGCTCGTCGAAACACCGCTCGGCGAGCTGGTGGGCCTCGATCCCTTTGACGGCGACCTGCCGGCCAAGCACGGCTTGATCCTCGGCACGACCGGCTCGGGCAAGAGCTTCACGACCAACTACCTCCTCAACAACTTCATGGTCGAGTCGCAGGACAACCACGTCATCATCATCGACGTGGGCGGCTCGTATCGCAAGCTCGCCCAGATCTACGGCGGCGAGTATCTCGAGGTCACTCTCTCGGACAAGTACGGCTTCAACCCGTTCCCGCCCAAGAGTCAGATCGCGCCGGGCGGCGTGTGGGACGACGACGCGGTGGCCTACCTCTCCCTCTTGATCTCGCGGATGTGCGTGGCGGCGGGGCAGACCTCCTCGGTCTACGAAAAGGGCTTCCTCGAACGCGCGATCAAGAACGCTTACGAGAAGAAGGAGGAGGTCATCCTGGCGGACGTGCGCCACGAGCTGACCCGCCTCGTCTCGGAGCGCGCCGCGGCCAAGGCCTACGCCGACTCGTTGGAGCTTTGGACCACCGGCATGTACGGCCGCCTCTTCAACCGCACCGGCAATCTCGATGTGAAGAAGCGCCTCGTGGTCTTCGACCTGCAGAACCTCGAGAACCATGCCGATCTCCAGGGCGTCTACTTCTTCGTCATCCGCTCGATCATCTGGGGCAAGCTCCTGGACCGGAGCAAGAAGAAGATCATCGTCATCGACGAGGGGTGGAAGTTCTTCAACGACGACGTGGGCTCGGAGCTGATCCAGAGCCTCTACCGCACCGCGCGCAAGTTCAACGGGGCGGTCTTCTCGATCTCGCAGTCACCCAAGGACTTCCTCGACACGAAGGCCGCGACCGCGATCATCACCAACAGCTACATCAAATACGTCCTCAAGCTCACTAAGGGCCACGAGCTACTGTCGCAGTTCGAGCTGAACCCCAACGAGGTCGAGGCGATCAAGCACCTCCAGTCGAAGCCGGGGGTGTTCTCGGACATCTTCGTTAAGTACGGCGGACACTCGCTCGTCGCGCGCATCGAGCCCTGCCCGTTCGACTACTGGATATGCACCACCGACGCCAAGGACTACGTTCGCGAGGAAAAGGTCCGCGCCGCAAACCCGGGCCTGTCCGAGGCGGAAATCCTGCTCAAGCTCACGGAGGGAAAATGAGACGCGTTGCCTCTATCTGCTTACTGCTCCTGACGATCGCCGGAGCTCCGGCCCACGCCCAGCTCGAAGCGACCATCGCGGCCGCCCAGCTCGCCGAACAGAAGGCCTACGACGCCTTCATGCACATCCAGATCGTGCAGGAGCTCATGGTCTTGCGGCAGACCTACGTCGCCTCGGTGGCCTACTACAGTGAATACCACGCGCTCAACTCAGGCAAGGGCTTCCTCTACAACGTGGGCCAGCAGCTCCAAGCCGCGCAAAACCAGGAGACCAAGCAGCTCAGCCAGCAGTTCCTCAACTCGTGGAACAGCAAAGGTATCGCGCCCACCGCGTTGATGACGACCATCGACCAGACCATCGCGGCGAACATCACGTACACGGGCAACGAGATGGCGAACGTCATCGCCAACCGCCAGACTGGTGTGCGCATGGCTCAGAATGCGAACGGCCTGTCGCCCAAGGACGCGGCTAATCTGACGGCCCAGGGCCAAGGGATGCAGGTGCAGGGGCTGACCCAACTCCACGAGGACAACCTGCGCCTGCTTCAGCTCCTGTCCTTGCAGCTCACGGCGCAGACGCGCGCTCAGGAAGGCCAGCAGACGATGATCCAGAACATCAACCAGAGCGTCCAGACACACTATCCCGGCGCGACGCTCGACACGGGGAGCGGCCAATGAACAACGTCTTGATCGACATCACGCAGATTCCGGTCCAGCTCTCGGGGCTGACGACCATCACCTACTCGATCGCTCTGGCGATGCTGGCCGTCATCGTCCCATACACCGCGATCGAGCTGAACGTCCAGGCCATCGGCGGCAAGCCGCCGAGCTACAACGCGGTCCTCATGCGAGTCCTGATCGCGCTGGCCTGTCTGGTCGGCTATCAGACGCTCTACTCGATGTTCCTGAACGTTATGCAGGCGATGTCGTTCTCGATCCTCAGCGAGGAGGACTGGGGGACCTTCCTGATCAAGGGCTTCAGCGCGCCGGACTCGCAGTCGCCGATCCTGTCCTGGCTCACGCACCCGCTCAGCTCGGTTCAGGCGATCATCCTCTTCCTGAGCAGCCTGGTCGCGGTCACGATCAAGGACGTGATCGTGATGCTTCAGGCCTGCTTCCTCAGCCTGCTGTTCGCCTTCGGACCTATCGCGATCGTCTGCGCGATCAGCGACAAGACCGCGGCGGTCACGCGCGGCTGGATCGCCAATTCGTTCCAGGTTGGGCTTTGGAGCTTCTTCCTTCGCCTCGTTGTGCGCGTGTGGCTCACCATGAACCCGCTCTCAGGGAACACCGGCACCGGCTGGGCCAACGACTTCCTCGGCATCCTCACGGTCAACGTGTCGTTCATCACGATGGTCCTTGGCACGCCGATCCTCACGGCCCGGCTGGTCTCGGGGGAGAGCATCGCGGCGTTCGGCGAAATGGCCTTGGGTGCTATGGAGGCGACGGCGATCGGCGGCGCCATGAAGGTCGGCCGCTTCATGGGCGGGGCCAACGAACTGCGCAAGCGCCGTGCCTGGGAGCGGGACAAGCAGAAGATGGCCCAAACCAAGGCGACGCCGGTTCAGCACTCGACGCCCACGACCGCGACCGCGGCGCACGACCGGCTCTTCGGCCCCAAGCCGCAGAACGGCGGCGATGCGAGCCAGGTGAAGCCCGATGCCTAACCTCATGGAGATGTTGCGCGGCACGACCGCCGCGGCCCCGGCGCTCGCTCCACAGGCGGAGGAGCATCCGCTCGGCGTGCCCGCCTACTACGAGGTCTGGGGCGGCTTGGAGAGCGCCAACCGCGCCTTGTGGGTCGTGGTGTGGTTCTCGGTCACCGTCTCGCTCATGCTGCTTGTGCTGTTGCGGCTGCAGATGAGCCGTCCGCCGATCGTGATCCGCGTCGACGGCGCGGGCCAGGCGCAGCTCATGGCCGACCCGAGCCGCCAGCCTCCGGTCAGCGAGGCCGAGGTCAAAAACTTCCTGACCTTGTTCGAGCGGTTCTTCACAGAGCTCAACGTCTACACCTACGAGTCGGACCTCAAGCTCGCCTTCTCGATGATGACGCCGGACTTCCAGTCGCAGGCGGGCGACCTCATCAAGCGTGACGGAGTGATCGAGAAACTCAAACTCGCCGACCGCAAGACGACGCTCACGCTGACGGAGATCCGCATCGTCTCCGATACGCCGCAGGTCATTCAGTGCGAGATCAAAGGCTACCGCGAGTTGGGGTCGTACAAGACCGACGCGGCTCCGCAAGAAGTCGTGTTCGAGGACGACGTGATCCTCAAGAAGGTTCCGCGCTCGGAGACCGCCCCCAACGGGGTCCTTGTCGAGGCCTGGACCGAAAGCCTCTTTAAGAAACAATGAAACAGCATCTCATTTGGATCGTGGGGGGAGTGACGGCCGTTCTCGGGATCGCTTTCGCGATGCCGAGCGGCCGCGGCGCGGCGGCGGCCTACGAACCTCTGACTGGCAAGTCTTGGGCCCTCAACGGGACCACGCTTGAAGCCGTCGCTTCCACATCGACGATCTCCGCGGCCACTGCGTCAACGGAGCCCGCGCATCCACCGGTGGCCGCCGCGCCCGCACCTTCTGCGCAGATACTCGAGACACCGAAGAAGCCTCAGCGAGTCGCCAGCAGTCGGCCTGCTCAAGCTCCGAGCGCCCCGCAACCTCCCGTCATGGCGAAACCGGACGTTGCGCCGTCATCGGCGCCAGCCATCGCGCCGCTGCCGGCGGCCGCCGCGGATGTGCCGCAGTACGCCTTGGAGAACGTCGCGGATCGGTACGAGGCCGACGAGTCGAAGTTCCCACTCGATCGGACCGCGACCAGCGCGGGAGTCACGCTCAGCCTTATCGGTTTGGAGCGCGTCGAAAAGGCGTTCGTCCTCAAGGTCGCCGTCGCAAACACAAGCGCCGAGGACTTCTTCGTCAAAGGCTTCGCCGTCACGGCAGGCCAAGAGCTCGGCATCCATTCGATCTTTCGCCTCATGGTCGAGTCGGGACGGACCAGGGACGGTTACGTCATGTTCTCAAAGCCCCAGACCGGGGCCGTCGTACACATCAAACTCCAGGAGGATGGCGGTAAGGGACGAGCGCTCGACATGGCGGTCCCCTACCGGTTCTAACCATGATGACCGCAGAAGCCCAATCGTACTCGGCCGATCCGCACCAACAGCCGCTCGCGGCGCTGTTCCGTTTCCCGTTCCAGAGGCGCTACGGCGGGCTCTTCAGCAACCGGCACGACAAGTTCCTGCTGCGCGAGGAGCACATCGTCGAGCTCAAGCGACTCGTGATCGAGCACAACAAAGAGAACACGGGCTGCGCGGCGCTCAGCATGTCGGACATCATCAACGCCCTCCTCTTATGTGGCGTCCTTCTCGCCCTTGCATT
>Ga0209415_10003156_pt1 | contig 30663 bp, 23 predicted proteins | sample PeaSoiSIISIP2007_FD_187696 | JGI IMG/M metagenome (GOLD analysis project Ga0209415, IMG submission 187696) | Peat soil microbial communities from Weissenstadt, Germany - SII-SIP-2007 (SPAdes) (version 2) | ecosystem: Environmental > Terrestrial > Soil > Wetlands > Peat | place: Germany... | reverse complement strand
GGGGGGTGTATCAACGGGGGAGGGGGCGGCACCGAGCGGGGGCGAGGAGGTCCGGGGGCGAGGAAGTGCCGCGTCCGGCTGCCTGAGGTGATTGATGAAGTCTCAGGCAACGGTACGGTGAAGTCGTGGCGAGCGAACCGGTTGACGCTGACCCCGAGGGCCCCGAAGGCCGACCCGCCGGCAAGGACATGAGTCCGTGGCTGGGCGACGGTGGTATGCCGATCCTGGCGGCGATTGGCGTTTCGTTCGACGACTACGGGATCGAGGACGACGACCAGGCAGGCTGGGCGACGGCCTCATGGGAACCGAAGCCGGTGGCTTGTAACCCGCACGGCGTCGTCCAAGCCGGCGTGCATTCCGTCGTGCTCGATGCGGCGATGAACTTCGCCGTGAACGCAGGTCTTCCGGGCAAGGACCGGACCCGGGCCACACTCGAGTTGAAGACCGAGACGATGCGACCCGCGGTTGCAGGTGACCGGCTAGCGGTACGCGGTGCCGTGATGCGCCAGGCGCAGCAGGTCGCGTTTGCCGAGGCTCGCGTTGAGGATGCGGAGGGCCGCCTCGTCAGCCGCTCGACGGGCACGTTTCTCGTGCAGCGCGACGGCTGAAGGCCTCTCGTCCCGCAGGTGCCCTGCCCGAGGTGAGCTCCATGGCCGCCGAGACCTGGACCGTTCGGAGGGCCGAGCCGTGCGACGGCGACTTCATCATCGACATGGTCGTCGCGGCCTTCAACTGGCGCCCTGTCGTCGGCTTGTCGCGACCCGAGCTTCTGAGCGACCCGCAGCTGGCCATCTACGGCACGGACTGGCTCCGAGAGGGTGATCTCGGTGTCGTCGCCGTGCAAGAGGGCGCGAGGATCGGGGCGGCGTGGGTGCGACGTTTCGAGAAGCGAGATCGCACATACGGATTCGTCGACCGGCGGACTCCCGAGTTGACCGTTGCCGTACTCAAGCCATCGAGGGGCCAAGGGGTGGGCCGAGCGCTGCTCCGGGAGCTGTTCGACGTGACCCGCTCGGCTCGCATCGCGCGCATCAGCCTCAACGTCGAGCACGGCAACCCCGCTGCCGCGCTCTACCTCTCCGAGGGATTCCGGGTTGTCGCAACCAAGCACCGAGCAGACACGATGTTGAAGGACCTGCGAGCTGCAGGCTGAGCTCTGAGCTGAGGCCGGCCCCCGCCGGAGGGCCGCGGCGCAAACGCGCCCGCCGCCAGCGGGTTCAGCGGCCCGCGGCGACGTCGATCGCCGTTGGCAGGCGCGCCGCCCGTGTCGTGACGATCAATTCGAGCGGCAGGTCGATGAGCCCGTCGATCAGGAAGCGGTCGCCCCCGGTCCGGCCGAGCTCGCGAGCCGGGATGCCGCTCGATCTGGCCGCCTCGAGTACGCTGGCCGGGTCCGGTGTGCAGACCACGACCCGTGAAGGTGACTCGCTGAACAGCTCGGCCGTGCTCTCGACACCGCGCGCAACGAGCCCGGTCGCGCCCGCGACGGCCATTTCGGCCAGGCAGAGCGCAAGGCCGCCGTCGCTCACGTCGTGCACGGCGGTCACGAGCGGGCCACGTGCCCCGAGCGGGCCATGTGCGGCGAGCGGTCCGGGACCGCCGGGCGGGTCATCTGCGGCGAGCGGGCCGCGCGCGACGAGCTCGCGGACGCATTCGCAGAACTTCCGGTGTGCCTCGAGGTCGACTGGTGGCAGACTCCCGCCGGTCTCGCCGTGGAGCTCGCGGGCCCATCGAGACCCGGCGAGCAGCGGTACCGTGTCACCGAGGAGCACGAGTGCTTCGCCGGGTCTTGCCGCCATGCCAGGTGGCCGGTGGTCGAGCCGGTCGATGACGCCGACGACGCCGACGACCGGTGTCGGGTCGATGTCGGTCCCACCGCTCTCGTTGTAGAACGACACGTTGCCGCCGACGACGGGGATGCCGAGCGCCACGCATGCCTCGGCAATGCCGTCGATCGACTCCGAGAGCTGCCACATCACCTCAGGGTGTTCAGGGTTGCCGAAGTTGAGGCAGTCGACGAGCGCCACGGGGCGAGCGCCCGCGCAGGCGACGTTGAGCGCCGACTCGGCGACGGTGGCCGCGGCTCCGGCCCGGGGATCGACTGCGCACCATCCCGGATTGGCGTCGGTCGAGAGAGCGAGGCCCTTGCCTGTCCACGGGACTCCCGGCCCCGCGAGCCGAAGCACGGTGGCGTCGCCGTCGCCCGGGCCTAGCACGGTGTTCAGGAAGAGCTGATGGTCGTACTGACCGAAGACGAAGGCCGGGTCGTAGCAGAGCTCAAGCAAATCCACTCCCGGATCCCGGCTCTCGACGCGACCGGCGGGCTCGCGCCGCCGGCGCGCCTCGAGATCCACCGGTGGAGCGAGCGGACGGTCATAGCGCGGCGCGCCGTCGGCAAGGGAGGTCGCGGGGACCTCGCCGAGGATCTCGCCGGCGGCACCGTCCCGTACACGGAGCAACCCCGGGCCTCCGCCGGGTTGGGCGGCGACGACCTGACCGACCACGCTCGCCCGGATCTCGAACTTCTCGCAGATGTCGACGACCCGATCGAGGACGTCCGGCCGGACGATCGCAAGCATCCGTTCCTGGCTCTCGCTCGTCATGATCTCGACGGCGTTCATCCCCGTCTCGCGACAGGGAACTGCCGTGATGTCGACGTCCATACCGAGCCCGGCTCTCGAAGCGGTCTCGGCCGTAGCGCACGTGAGCCCGGCGCCTCCGAGGTCCTGAATCCCGATGACGAGACCGGCATCGAGGAGGGCGAGGCAGGCCTCGATGAGCCGTTTCTCTTCGTAAGGATCGCCGACCTGGACACTCGGTCGCTTGTCGGCGTCGGCCCCCTCACCGCCTCCTGCGAAGCCGCTCGAGGCCAGCACGCTCACGCCGCCGATCCCGTCACGGCCCGTGAGTGATCCGAGAAGAACCGCCAGATTGCCTTCGCCTGACGCACGGGCAAGCACGAGCCGCTCGATCGGCAGCACGCCGAGGCAGAGCACATTGACGAGCGGGTTGTCCCGGTAGCCGTCGCCGAACGTGAGTTGGCCGCCGACCGTCGGGACCCCGACCGAGTTGCCGTACCCGGCGATCCCTCGTACGACGCCGTCGAAGATCCAGCGGCTCCGGGCATCGTCGAGCGGCCCCATGAAGAGAGGATCCATCAGCGCGATCGGCCTGGCGCCCATCGTGAAGATGTCACGCAAGATGCCACCAACTCCCGTGGCCGCGCCCTGGTAAGGCTCGACGGCCGAGGGGTGGTTGTGGCTCTCGATGCGGACCGCGACCGCGACGCCGTCACCGACGTCGATGACACCAGCGTTCTCGCCCGGGCCGACGAGCACATGGTCTCCCTCGGAGGGCAGCCGGCCGAGATGTGCCCGGGACGACTTGTACGAGCAATGTTCGCTCCACATCACGGAATACATTGCGAGCTCCAACTCGTTCGGTTCTCGTCCTTCGAGCGCGACGATCGTCGCGTACTCTTCGTCGGTGAGCCCGAGCGACCGATGAAGTGCCGGCTCCGGGCTCATCTCGCCTGCCCGATAAGTCCGCGCCACGATGCCCGGCTAAGCAGCATTTGGTTGGACCTGTGGCTATGGGTAATACTGGTGACATGCCACCGAGAAAGAAGCCAACCAAGCCAGGTCTCTCCGCGTCGCACAAAGATGCGCTCGCCGAGGGCCGCCGTCAGGGAAATGCAGTGCGCCGGTACCTTGTCGCTCTGGAGCGTTCCAAGCCGCGTCGTGGACGGTCGACCAGCGCGGATGCCTTGAAGACGCGCCTCGCCGACCTCGAGGCGAAGCTCGCTGCCGCCGATCCGCTCCAGCGCATTCACTTGATCCAGGAGCGGCGCAATCTCGAGCGTCGGATCGAAGGGGCCAGCGCCGAGGCCGAGGACGACCTCCCCGAGCTCGAGAAGGCTTTCATCGCGGTAGCGGCCGACTACGGATCGCGCAAAGGGATCGATTACGCGACCTGGCGCGAGGCAGGCGTTTCTGCCGAGGCACTCCAGAAGGCGGGCATTCACTGGAGTCGTCGATCCTAGGAAGAGGTCGATCCGGACGCGTGAGCCGCTTCCGGTGTGAGCTCGTAAGCGACCTCCCGCTGCAGCTCTCGTGCGGAACACGCGAGCAAGGACTGAAGCAGCACTCGCCCGTCGGCTGAGCCGAGAAGCGGGTCACTCGCGCGCTCGGGATGTGGCATGACACCTACGACATTGCGGGCCCGATTGGTGATCCCGGCGATGGCATGAACCGAGCCGTTGGGATTGTCTCCCCGGTAGCGAAGCACGACGAGGCGCTCGTCCTCGAGTTCGCGGAGGGTCGTTTCGTTGCAGGTGTAGTTGCCCTCGAAGTGGTTGATCGGGATGTTGAGGATTTGGCCAACTCGTGCCCTGGCGGTGAGTACCGAGTCGGTGGAAACGACCTCACACTCAACCACCTTGCAAAGGAAACGAAGTCCTCGGTTCCGGCGCAACGCGCCCGGTAGCAGCCCGGCTTCGGTCAGCACCTGAAACCCGTTGCAGATGCCCACGACGGGCCCACCCTCGGCAGCAAACCTGGCAACGGCGCTCATTATGGGGGAGAACCGGGCGATCGCGCCCGGCCGGAGATAGTCGCCGTGTGCAAACCCTCCGGGAAGCACCACCGCGTCCACATCTCCGAGCGAGGTCGCGGTGTGCCACACCAGCTCGGCCGTTCCGCCCACCGACTCCCAGGCTGCAGCGACGTCGTGTTCGCAGTTGGAGCCGGGGAAGTACACGACGGCGAGTCGTGCGCTCATGAAGTCACCACGGGCTCCACGGGCTCCACGGGCTCCTCGGGCTCCACCCGGATCGAAGCCCGCTCGATGACCGGGTTCGCGAGGAGGCGATCGCACATCGACGCGACTCGTTCATAGGCAGCGGCCTCGTCGGGAGCCTCGATGAGGAACCGGACCGCCTTGCCGACATGCACGCGCTCGACGCCCTCGAACCCGAGCGCAGGCAGCGCGCGCTCGATCGTCTGGCCTTCGGGATCGGCGATCCCTTCGAGCCCGGTGATCTCCACGAACGCTCGGTATCTCACGTGCTCACTCCGGGCCGGTCCGTGCTCACTCCGGGCCAGTCCGTGCTCACTCCGGGCCAGTCCGCGAAGCGAAGCCCAGTGATCTGTTCGTATGCCGCGACGTAACGTGCCCGTGTGGCGGCGACAACCTCGGCAGGCATCGGCGGTGGCGCGCTCTCCTTATCCCATCCCGTGCTCTCGGCCCAGTCGCGCACGGGTTGCTTGTCGAACGAGGGCGGCGTCGTGCCGGGCGCCCACGCGTCCGCGGCCCAGAACCGCGACGAGTCAGGAGTCAGGATCTCGTCGCAGATCGCGAGCTCACCGTCGATGAAGCCGAGCTCGAATTTCGTGTCGGCGATCACGATCCCGTGCTCGAGCGCCCGAGCGGCGCCAGCCTCATAGGCGGCAAGGCAGATCGCCCGCGCTCGGTTCGCCGTGCTTGTGCCGAGCAGGGTCGCTGCCTCTTCGAAGCCGATGTTGACGTCATGACCCTCGGTCGCTTTGGTCGAAGGCGTGAACATGGCCTCGCCGAGGCGGTCCGACTCGACGAGGCCCGCTGGGAGGGGTGTCCCGTGCATGGTCCCGCTCAACCGGTATTCCTTCCAGGCCGAGCCGGCAAGGTAGCCGCGCACGATGCACTCGATGGGGAGCATCTCGGCACGCCGCACGAGCATGGTGCGACCCGCCAGATCCTCGAGCGGGAAGCCCGGGATGTCGCGTGCCCCTTCGGGGAATGCCGCCGGGTCCGCCGACACGAAATGCGTCGGCGACAGGTCCTCGAGCTCGCTCGCCCAGAAGGCGGTCATCGCCGTGAGCACTCGCCCCTTGTCCGGCACGGGCTCGGCGAAGACCTTGTCGAAGGCCGAGATCCGGTCCGAAGCGACCATGAGAAGATGGCTCTCGCCGGCGTCGAAGACATCCCGGACCTTTCCCGAGTACAGGTGCGGCAGCGTCATCCCGCCACGTTCCCGAGAGCGTCAAAAGTACGCCCGACGTGCGAAAGCGAACGTGTGAGGTCGAACGCGTCGTCCAGCGTCTTGCTCGCCTCGCCCGCGGCACCGAGAGCTTGAGAGGCCTCGGAATCCTCCTCGAGGACGGCGCGGAACGATCGGCGCTGTTCGTGGGCGAGGCGCGCATCGCGTTGCACGATGCGGTACGCAGCGTCCCGGGTCAGGCCCGAGCCGATCAGTGCGAGCAATACAGGCTGTGAGAACACGAGCCCGTACGAGCCCTCGAGCAAGTTCTCACGCATGCGATCGGTATGGACGACCAATCCGTCGATCAAGCGGGCCATCCTTCTTGCAGCGTAATAGGCGACCAGACTGGCGTCCGGGAGCACGATCCGCTCGACCGAGCTGTGGGAGATGTCTCGTTCGTGCCAGAGAGCGACGTCCTCGAGGCCGGCGGAGAGATACCCGCGCAGCACCCGGGCGAGGCCGACGAGGCGTTCTGCGGTGACCGGGTTGCGCTTGTGTGGCATCGCCGACGAGCCCTTCTGCCCGGTCGCGAAGGGTTCTTCGACTTCGCCGACCTCGGTCCTCTGCAGATGCCGAATCTCGGTCGCGAGAGCCTCGACGGTCGTGCCGAGCGCGGCGCACGCGTACAGGTACTCACCATGGCGGTCCCGGGCAATGACCTGGGTGGCCGGAACGGGCTGCAGCCCGAGCGCGTCGCAAACGTGTTGCTCGACCGACGGGTCGATGTTCGAATACGTGCCGACGGCTCCCGAGAGCTTCCCGACTGCCACCGCCTCGCGCGCCCGCCGGAGTCGGGTTCGGTCGCGGTCTGCCTGGAGGCACGCCAACGCGAGCTTGGTGCCGAACGTGGTTGGCTCGGCGTGCATGCCATGGGTGCGCCCGACGATCGGCACGGCCGCGAACTCGTACGCGCGGCGCTTGGTGACCGACACGAGGTCGTCGACCGCCTCGAGCAGAAGGTCCGCGGCGCGGACAAGGGTTGCGGACAACGCGGTGTCGACGACGTCGGAAGAAGTGAGCCCGTAGTGGATCCAGGAGCCCTCGGGTGACCCGATCGACTCCTGGACGACGTCGACGAACGCCGCGACGTCATGGTCGGTCACGGCCTCCCGTTCGGCGACGCGCCGCACGAAACCGGCGTCGACCTCGGGAGCGCGTGCCCGGCACGCGGCGGCGTGCTCCACTGGGACCACGCCGAGCTGCGACCAGGCCTCCACCGCCAGCAACTCGATCTCGAGCCAGATGCCGAACCGGGTCTCGTCGGTGAAGACTGCCGCCATGTCGGGCAGTGAGTAGCGGGGGATCAAGTCGATCCCCCTGCAATGCCGGCCGCGATGTCGAGGCGATACTGCATCCCCTCGAAACCGATCTCCGCGACTCCCCGGTAGGCACGCTCACGCGCATCTTCGAGGCTGCGCCCGAGCGCCGTCACGACGAGCACCCGGCCCCGGGCGGTTCGCAAGGTCCCTCGAGCGTCGCGCCCGGTTCCGGCGTGGAAGACGGTCACACCCTCGACCCTACCGGCCTCGTTCAGCCCTTCGATGGGATCACCGGTATGCGGTGCCAGCGGATAGCCAGGCGCGGCGACCACGACCCCGACCGCAGCGTCCTCGACGAAGCTGGCGGCGCCCGCTGGCCCACCGATCCCGTTTCTGCTGCTGGAGGTTCGCGAAGTGGCGGGGCGAGCGCCGCCCACTGGGACCGGCTCAGCGCCGCGAGCTGCCGCGGCGAGAAGATCGGTCAGGTCCGTCGCCAGCCTGGGCAGCACGACCTCGGCCTCGGGGTCCCCGAAACGGACGTTGTACTCGATCAGCCGCGGCCCGTCCGAGGTGAGCATCAACCCGGCGTACAGCACGCCTCGATAGTCGATCCCCGCCCGTCGCAGCTCGCGAAGCGTCGGCTCGACGATGGTGTCCATGGTCGTCCCGACGACGTCGGCCGTCGCGTTCGGCACGGGCGAGAAGGCACCCATACCGCCTGTGTTCGGTCCCGTGTCACCGGTCCCGACACGCTTGTAGTCCTGTGCCGGAGCGAGCGGGACCGCGTGGTGCCCGTCGCAGACGACGAGCAGCGACAGCTCGGTGCCTTGCAGAGCCTCTTCGATGACGACCCTCCGCCCGGCCTCTCCGAACGCTGCCCCTGACAGCTTGGCTGCCACATCTCGTTCGGCCTCCTCGACGTCGTCGGTGACGAGCACGCCCTTGCCGGCGGCCAGCCCGTCGGTCTTGACGACGTAGGGTCCCGGCCACGAGCGGAGGTATCTCGTCGCCTCGTCCACCGCCGAGAAGGCCCCCCACCGCGCGGTCGGGACGCCGGCTTCGGTCGCGCAGCGCTTCATGAATTCCTTCGAGCCCTCGAGGCGGGCGCCATCGGCACCGGGCCCGAAGACGAGACAGCCGCGCGAGCGCAGCTTGTCGGCGAGGCCGCCGACGAGCGGCTCCTCTGGGCCGATGACATACAGGTCAGCCTCGACCTCCTCGGGGGGCGCCGGTGTCGATTCGAGCTTGTGTCCCTCGGCCGAACGCCCGGAGATGCCGGGATTGCCTGGCGTCACGACGACGTCGGCGCTCCGGGCGAGCACCTGCGCGAGGGCGTGCTCGCGCGCGCCCGAGCCGACGACGCAGACCCTGGCTGCATGCTGCTCGTTCATGCGGCGAAACGTACGTATTGCTCCCGGCCGGGCCCAACCCCGGCGTAGGTCACCGGCACGCCGGTGTACTCGGCGACGACGTCGAGGTAGGCGCGTGCGGCAGGGGGGAGATCGGACACGCTCCTCGCGCCTGCGAGATCCTCGCGCCAGCCGGGCAGCTCCCGGTAGACCGGCCGGACGCGGTGCAGCACGGACTGGTGGTAAGGAACGTGCTCGTACAGCTCGTCTCCGTCCAGGTACCCGGTGCAGACCTTGATCGTGTCGAACGCCGAGAGGACGTCGAGCTTGGTGACCGCGATCTCCGACAGGGAGTTCAACCGCACGGCATGACGGAGCAGGACCAGGTCCAGCCACCCCGGCCGCCGCCGCCGCCCCGTGTTCGTCCCGTACTCATGGCCGAGCTCGACGAGCATGTCTCCCTGCTCGCCGCCCACTTCCGTGGGGAACGGCCCGGAGCCGACCCGGGTCACATAGGCCTTGGCGATGCCGAGCACCCGGTCGATGTCCCTCGGCCCGATGCCCGTTCCGACACAGGCGCCGCCGGCGGTGGGGTTGGAAGACGTCACGAAGGGATACGTCCCATGGTCGACGTCGAGGAAGGTGGCTTGCGCGCCTTCGAGCATGACGTGCTTCCCGGCGTCGAGCGCCTCGTGCACGAGCTTCACGGAGTCGCCGATCATCGGCCCCAAGGCGGGAGCCACCTCCTCGAGGTACTGCGCGGCGATCTGGTCGGCATCGAGAGGGAGGCGGTTGTACACCTTGGCGAGGATCAGGTTCTTCTCCCTCAGGACCACGTCGAGCTTCTCACGGAAGATCTTCGGGTCGAGCAGGTCCTGGACGCGCATGCCGATGCGGGCAGCCTTGTCCGCATAGGCAGGCCCGATCCCTCGCTTGGTGGTCCCGAGCTTGTTCTTGCCCAGGTACCGCTCGGTCACCCGGTCGAGCTCGATGTGGTACGGCATCACGAGATGCGCGTTGCCCGACACGACGAGCCGGCTCATGTCGACGCCCCTGGAGCGCAGCGCCGCGCACTCCTCCAGGAGCACCGTCGGCTCCACGACGACGCCGTTGCCGATCACCGGCACGACGTGCTTGTACAGGACCCCGCTCGGGATGAGCTGGAGGGCGAACGTCTCGCCGTCCACGACGATGGTGTGGCCGGCATTATGCCCGCCCTGGTAGCGCACGACCATGTGCATGTCCTTGGCGAGGAGGTCGGTGAGCTTGCCCTTCCCCTCGTCGCCCCACTGGGTTCCGACCACCACGGTCGCGGGCACGTCACGCCTCCGGATTTTTCCTGCGGATTTCCTGCGGGAACTGAGCCGTCCCCGTGGCGATCGTTCGCGCCGGGCTCTGGCACGCGCAGTGTACTCCAGGCCTACCTTTCGCCCCGGCTGCGCTGGCAGCTGACGAGCGAAGACGCCGGCTCGCGTCTCGTCTTCACGAGCACGATCCCTGCTCCGAACGAGTACTTGTCGCCCCGGCTCGTCGGGTCGCACATCCATCTCGACTTCCTGGGGGAGTCCCTCGACGGCCAACCGGTCGGCTGGCCGGCTGGCCGACTGGCCGAATTAGCTTTTGGACCGTTGGAAGGTCCGCCACGAGCGGTACCGGGCGAGTCAGGGCTGAGCTCGGGGCGCGCCCACCGGCGGTGGGTAGAGATAGGCGGTCGGGCGCGCCGGCAGCGACGGCGGGGCAGCATAGAGTCCATAACCGGCCTTGAAGGCGGTGATGCCGACGACAGGCGACGAGAGATGCCCCGTTGGTGAGCCGTAGAATTCGGCGTCCCCGTACGGCAGGACCTCACCAGCCGCGGTAGCCAACCAGTACCCACGTCCATCGAGCGTCGGCACCAGGCCGACGAGCGGTGAGCCGAGGTGCAGGTGGCTCGCGGCAGGGCTTCCGTAAGAGTGGGCGTCGCCATAGGGCTCGACCGAACCGTTGGCAGCCAGCAGCCAATAACCTTTGCCATCTGGTGCGGCTGCGATCGCGATGACCCGTGTCGGGTGGCCGGAGTGCAGCGGGCTCCCGTACCACTTCGCGAGCCCGAAAGTCTCCACGCCGCCGAGCGAGGTTGCGACGAAGTACCCCTTGCCGGAGGGCGCCGACGCGATCCCCACGAGATCGAGCCGTTGCCGGTCGTGGAACGGAGAGCCGAAGAATCGGGCGTCCCCGTAGCCGAACACCTGCCCGTCACTGCTCGTGAGCCAATAGCCCTTGCCGTCGGGAGTCGAGGCGATCGCGGTGATCGGAGCGGCGAGCGGCACGCCACCTTGCAGAGGACTGCCCAGATGAGCGGCCCAACCAAAGGGGGCGACGCCTCCGGCCGAGCTCGCCATCCAGTAGCCGGAACCTGGCGGTCGCGCGACCGACCAGTTGATCGGCGGAGGCGCCGGTGGAACCTGGCCGACCTCGGAATCGGTACCGATCTCGATGACGGGGTGATCCGCCGGATTGAGCCATCTCAGCACGTCCAGCAGGTCTGCGATCGGGAGGGCAACGCATCCCGCAGTCGGGCCGTCCACCCAGGCGTGCAGGAAGATGCCCGAGCCGGGCGCTTTCGAGCCCCCGACGATCGGGTTGACGTTGAAATCGATCACGGCGAAGTACGGGTAGGCGGCGGTCTCTGTCCAGAGCGCCTCGGACCAGGATGCGAATGGTGGTGTCGAGCCACACGGGACGTGCACGAACTGGTTGTACTGGGGGCTGTAGGGATCCTCGTCCCACCAGTCGCCACACACGAGCTCGTGGAAGCCATAGTGCAGCCCACCGGGGTTCGCATCGTTCCCATACATCGCGCTGCCGAACGGGTAGACGCCGGTAGGCGTCGATCCGTCGCCCTCGTGCCGGACGTCCCGAAGGTGGCCGTAACCGGTCTCGGCCTGCCAGGTCGAGAACACCGGCTCCCACGGCGAGAAGGCGTTCGCCCGCTGAAACGTCCGAAACGTCGTGAGGTAGCCGGGTGGGTCGTAGGTCGGGCTCGAGACGACGATGAGCTGGTCAGCCGCGGCCGGAATCTCGAAGCTGGGGTGCCGGCCGCCGGGGGCCCGGGCGGCGGAGGCCCGGGCGGCGGATGCCCGGCCGCCGGGGGCCCGGGCTGCGGATGCCGGTCCTTTCGGCCACACCAGCAAGGTGATCGCGAGGGCGGCGGCGGCCAGGGCCGAGCTCCGAAGGCCGCGATGCCGGTGCGGCCGGCCGGTCAGCGACGCAAGCGGCATCGCCGAAGTCTTGCACCGCGCTCAGGTCCGGACGAGACCGAGGTCGGACGCCTGCCACATCTCCGCGTAGCGCCCGCCGGTGGCGATCAGCTCGTTGTGCGTGCCGTCCTCCACGATGACCCCGTTGGCAAGGACCACGATGCGGTCGGCGGCGCTGGCGGTCTGGAGGCGGTGCGCAATGACCACGGTCGTGCGGCCCCGAGCGAGGTGGTCCCTCGCCGAGGCCACGCGGGCCTCCGTGGCGAGATCGAGGTTCGACGTCGCCTCGTCGAGGAGCAGGATCGCCGGGTCCACGAGCTCGGCTCGAGCGAGCGCGATCAGCTGACGCTGCCCCGACGACAGCGACCGTCCCCGTTCGGAGACCAAGCTCGCGTAACCGCCGGGAAGCTCGTCGATGAATTGGTCGGCGCCGACCGCGCGCGCCGCGGCTTCGACCTCCGCGTCGCTCGCGCTCGGTCGACCATAGGCGATGTTGTCCCGGATCGAGCCCGTGAAGAGGAAGCCCTCCTGCGGCACGTAGCCGAGCTGCCTGCGGTAGGCGGAGAGATCGTAGGAACGCAGGTCGCTGCCGTCGACGAGCACCGCTCCGGCCGTCGGGTCATAGAAACGGGCCAACAGCTTGACGACCGTCGACTTCCCCGCTCCGGTCTCGCCCACCAGGGCAACGAACTCGCCGGGGGCGATCTCGAGGTCGATGCCCCGCAGCGCCTCGACCGGAGGGTTGGCGCCGGTCTTCTGGGGCTTGCCCGTCGGGTAGGCAAAACGGACGCCCTCGAGCCTCAGCGCCCCTCTCACCCGAGCGGGCGCGATGGGGTCGGGCGCCGAGGGCGTGAGCGTGTCGAGTTCCATGAGCTCGCCGACACGTTCGACCGACACTCGGGTCTGCTGCCACGAGTCGAAGACCTGAGACAGCTGCTGGATGGGGGAGAAGAAGAGGTCGAGGTACAAGATGAAGGCAACGAGCGCCCCAGCCGTGAGATGCCCGCTCGCGACGAGCCCGGCGCCGACGCCGAGCACGATCGCGTCCCCGACATCGGCCAGGAATTGGACGAAGGGGAAGTAGGTCGCGACCAACCGCTGCGCGCGCACTCGAGCTTCGAGGTACGAGAGCCCGAGGCTGCGGAACCGAGCGATGCTCGCCTTCTCGTGCACGAACGCCTGTGACTCCCGGATGCCCGAGAGGCTCTCTTGGAAGTCTGCGTTCACCGCCGCGATGCGATCTCTCGCGAGCTCATAAGTGCTGGCCGCCTTGCGGCGGAAGACCACGGTCGCCGCGCCCAGGGGGACGACTACGCCGAGCGTCGCGACAGCGAGCTCGAAATTCAGGAAGAGCAGGGCGATCCCGACGCCGATGAACGTGCAGATGTTCACGACCGCGGAGATGAGGCCGGTCTCGAGGAGGGTCTCGAACGAGTCGACGTCGGTGGTCATCCGGGTCATGATCCGGCCCGCCATCTCGCGGTCGTAGTAGTCGAGCGAGAGCCCTTGGAGCTTCGACCAGATCCGGATCCGGAGCGAGAGCATGAGGCGCTCGGCGGTGCGGCCGGTTACGAACGTCTCCGCGACAGAGTCCACAAGGTCCGCGAGCGTCACGGCGAGAAAAATCGATGACGCCACGAGCAGCGCCGAGCGCGAGCCCGTGACGACTCCGTTGTCGATTCCGACGCGCACGAGATAGGGCCCCGCGAGCGAGGCGAGCGTGTCGAGGAGCACGAGAACCAGTCCGAGGCCGAGCGAGCCTCGGAACCTGCCGAGGAAGCGCCAGAGGGAAAAGTCGGGCTCTGGTGCCGTTTCTCGTTCGAGATCGATCTCGGGAACGTCCCGGACCGGCCGGAGCGCCGCCACCTGGGCGAGCAGCTCAGGCGATGGTGCAAGGCTCGCTCGCCAACCACCCCGACCCCCGCTTCCCGCGGTTCCACGGAGCCCCGGTCCCAGCATCGGAGGCCCGAAAGCAACACGCGGAGGCGGGGCTGGTGTCACCGGCGCGGCTGGTGTCACCGGCACGGCGCCCTCCCCGTCCGCCGTCGGAGCAACCGCCGCCGCCGTGGCCTCGAGCCTTGTCGCCCGCTCGGGTCCCACTTGGTCGGCTGCCGCGGCGCCGGCGTGCGGTACGTGGCCGTCAACGGGACCGGGACCCTGGTCCATCCCCGATGACAGCGAGCGGTACAGCGGGCACCGCCGGAGCAGTTCCTCGTCGGTTCCCTGGTCGACGACGTGCCCGGCATCCACGACGACGATCCGGTCGGCGAGGCGCAACGTGGAGCGTCGGTGCGCCACGAGCAGCGTCGTGCGGTCCCTCATGATGAGGCGCAGGGCCGAGTGGATCCCCTCTTCGACTTTCGCGTCGACGGCACTTGTGGCGTCGTCGAGCACGAGCACCCGTGGATCGGCGAGTAGCGCGCGAGCAAGGGCGATCCGCTGGCGCTGCCCGCCCGACAAGGTGAGACCCCGTTCGCCTACCACGGTCTCGTAGCCGTAGGGAAGGCCCTCGATGAACTCGTGTGCACCTGCGGCGCGCGCCGCCGAGGAGACTTCGGCCTCGGACGCGCCGGGACGGCCGAAGGCGATGTTCGAGCGCACCGAGGCCGAGAACAGGAAACTCTCCTCGAAGACGACGCCGATCTGGCGGCGGAGGGAGGCGCGGGTCACGCTGCGGACATCGTGGCCGTCGAGGCGCAATGCTCCAGCCCTCACATCGTAGAAACGCGAAACCAGTGTCAAGGCGGTCGACTTGCCGGACCCGGAAGGGCCGACCAGCGCGACGGTCTCGCCTGGCGCAACGTGCAGGTCGAAGTCACGGAGGACGAGGCCGCCGTCCTGGTAGGCGAAGTCGACGTGGTCGAAGCTGATCTCGCCACGAAGCGGAGGCAACTCGGGGGTTCCCGGTTCGTCCGTGATGCCGGGCTTGAGGTCGAGCAGCTCGAAGATCCGCTCGATGCCCGCGCGGGCCTGCTGGGCCGTGGTGAGGATGCCAGCGAGCATCCGAGCGGGAGAGGCGAGCTGCACGAGATACGTCGAGAAGGCGAGGAACGTGCCGATGGTGATCCGGTGGTCGAGCGCGAGCCAGCCACCGAGCGCTAGCACGGCCACCTGGCCGAGGGTCGGGACGGCCTGCAGCAGCGGCTGATAACGCGCCTGCAGCCGTACGGCCCGGAGGCGCGAGCCATACAGGGTCTTGGTTGCCGCGACCATCCGGCCGAGCTCCCGCTCCTCTTGGCCGAAGGCCTTCACGACTCGGACGCCGCTCACGTCTTCGTCGACGATCTGGGCGATCTCGCCTTCTTTCTGTTGACCGTCCCAGGTCGCCGGGAACATCTTCGAGCGCATCCGGTACGCGACCACGATCAAGGTCGGCGCCACGACGAGGCTGACGACCGCGAGGAGGGGCGACAGCACCAGCATGATGGCGATCGACGCCATCATCAGCAGGATGTTGCCGCTCATGATCGGGAAGTAGCTCAGCAGTCCCTGCACGAGGGTTGAGTCGGAGTTCGCTCTTCCGACGAGCTGACCGGTCGGCATCCGGTCGTGCTGGGTGAAGTCCAGGTCGTGGAGATGTTCGTACATCGCGTTGCGGAGGTCGTACTGAACGTCCAGAGCCACCCGGCCACCTCGGTAGCGGCGGAGGTGCGCGGCTCCGAACGTCACGGCGCCGAGACCGACCAGCAGCGCCAGCCAGGGAGCCAGCGCGGACCGGTGGTGCAAGATCACGTTGTCGACGATCTGACGCTCGATCAGCGGCACGACGGCCTGGGCGGCGCTGCCCACGAGCGCGCCGCCGAGGGCGATCCAGAGGTTGCGCCGATGCGCCATGAGGTACGGCCACATGCGACGCACCCAGCCGGGGCGGGTCTCGGTGGTGCGGGTCTCGGTGCCGGCCTCGGTCGTGGCCGCGCTGGTGGCCGTGACGGTGGCGCCGGGAATCCCGCTCACTTGATCTCGGAGACCGCTCGTCGCTGAGCGAGATAAGCGTCGACCGCTCCATCGAGCGCGACGAGAGCGTGCATCGTGGCCACGGGGTCGTCGGTCGTGGCCACAAGCTCCTTTAGGCGAGCCGCCATATGTTCCCCGGTTCGGGCGAGGACGTCTCGGCCCTCGTCAGTGAGCTGCAGGCGGATCGCGCGTTGATCACCAGCGACCTCATCGCGCGTCAAGAGACCCCGGGCGACGAGGGCGTCGACCGAGGCGCTCACCGCTGGCTTGCCGAGTGCGAGGCGCTCCGCGAGGCGGGACGCCCGCTCGTCTCCGCCCGCGACGAGGGTGAGAAAGCGATAGTGAGCGAGCCCGAGCTCACCCGATGCCCGGTCGAGCACCCGCGCGAGTCGCGCGGCGCCGAGCACTGCGGTCGTCGTGGTTGGCGCCTGGGGAGTTGGCGCCTGGGGAGTTGGCGCCGGGGGAGTTGATGCCTGGGGAGTTGGCGCCTGCGGGGCTGGTCGCTGCGGGGTTGGCGGGCGGCGCTTCACCCTGCAGAGGTTAGCGCGATAGTTCGATCATCGAACCAATTGTGGCGACCGAAGAGGGCCGGCCCCGGCTGGCGGCAGGAAGAAATAGAAGATGTCGTTCAGAGGCGTGGCGTAGAGGTCGTTCTTCCTCAAGGCAGGAAGGCCGAGTGCCGCCTCGATCGTGCGAAGAAGGCTGTAATGGGTGTAGCGCGTGACCGAGGCATAGGCCTGTCGCACGTTGCTCGAGCCGAGGATCAGGGTCGGTATCCGTTGCGCGGGACGCTCGAGGTCGTACCCATCCTCGTCCCAGGTGATGATGAGCATCGACCGCTGCGTGGTCCACGCCGGTGAGCGGAAGATGTCGGGCAGTGTGGCCGCCAGGAATCCGTCGGACGCCGGGATGCCGCACGACTCACCGTCGTAGCAGTCGTCGGGCGCGATCCAGACGAGATTCGGCGTCGTCGAGGCCTTCTGCAGGTCATAGGGGCGCGAGGGATCGGATGGATTGCCGATGAGCTGGGTCAGCGTGACGATGTGCGCACGACAGCGGGCAACGCTGTCCCGGATGTCCTTGTAGTAGACGAACGGAATGTCGTCCAGGTAGAAGAACCCGTGGATGCCGAGGTCGCACGGGCCATTGGCGCTCTGCTCGTAGGCCTTCCAGGTCTCGTGGGCGCTCTCGATCAGATCACCGAGGTTTTTCGCGTTGATCGTGAGCTTCAGGTTGTACTCGATCGGATTCCCGAGCACGCCGAACGTGCTCCCGCCAGAGAGCGCCAGGTAGTTCGGATCGCTCGGGTGCACCTCGGCGTACATGTTCGCGAGCACGCTCGCCTGGGGGACCAGGCTGTTGACGTAGGGCGCCTGCCAGGTGTTGCCGATGATGCTCTGGAAGTCCTCGTTCTCCATCACCACGATGAACACGTGTTGAAAGTGCGGGATGTTCGCCACAGGTGGCGCCAGCGGCGGGGGCTTTTGCACCGCTGCCGAGAGCGAGAACGACAGATCGTCAGCGAAACCGCGGTTGTAGCCGATCATGCTCGTCGCCCCGTCGTAGTCGGTCGAGTTCGTCGCCAACACGAGTGCCACCTCGACGGCACGCGTGCCGGGCGGGATCACGCCGGTGCCGACGCGCTGGAGGAATTCGGTCACGTCGTGCCGATCCTTCGCGGTCACAGGGCCGATGTGGGCGGCGCTGATCGCCGCACCCGTCGCGTTGCGGAAGGTGAGCGTCACGGATGCGTTGTCGGTCTGCGCGCCTTGGCCGCCCAACCAGGCCGAGACCCTGTAGGTCACGGTCTTTGGAGGGCTGGCGGGGAACCGGATAGGGATGTCCTGGACCAACGACGCCGTGCCTCCAGCGCCGCCGGCGAAGAAGTTGCTCCCGCGCTCCGGCGCGCCGGGAGTGAGCGGACCCGGGAAACCGAGGTCGCCATAGTGCACGACGGTCGGAAGGCCGAGCGCAACCTGCCACCCGGGGATGGTGACTGCGTCGTAGCCGGTCGCCGTCGCGTCGCCCGCCTCGGCGCCGGGGTTGAGGAGCAGGTTCGTGCCCGGGGAGGCAACGGAGGTCGCCGGGCGATGAGGAGTCGCCTGCGTCGCAGGCTGCTCGGCACGTGCCGGTGTCGCCGAAACGAGAGGGCCCGCTGCAAGGCTCGAGACCAACGCGGTCGAGAGCATCGCGCCCCCAAGCAACCAACCCCGTCGTGGCATCGTAACCCCCCTCTTGACGGTGGCCAACCGACGATCACCCCGCCGCCGGCTCCGAGCGGGACGCTAGCGCGGGGTCACTCTCAGCGGAGGACGAGCTTGCCTTCGTCGACCTCGACTCGGACCGTGTCGCCTTCTCCATAGCGGCCTTCAAGGAGGGCGAGCGCCAACGGGTCCCCGATCTCCCGCTGGATCACCCGGCGGAGCGGGCGGGCGCCGAAGTCTGGGTCATAACCGTGGTCGCCGAGCCAGATCTCGGCCTCGGGCGTGACGTCGATGAAGATGCGCCGGTCCTCGAGCCGGCGCCTCAAGGTTCCGAGCTGGATCCCGACGATCGCGAACAGGTCTTCGCGCCCGAGCGGGCGGAACCGGACGATCTCGTCGATCCGGTTGACGAACTCGGGCTTGAACGTGTCGAGAGGATCGCCTCGAAGGTTCGAGGTCATGATCAGGACGGTGTTCGAGAAGTCCACAGTCCGGCCCTGACCATCGGTCAGCCGGCCGTCGTCGAGCACCTGGAGCAGGATGTTGAACACGTCCGGGTGTGCCTTCTCGATCTCGTCCAGCAGCACGACCGCGTACGGGCGCCGGCGGATCGCCTCGGTGAGCTGGCCACCCTCCTCGTAGCCGACGTAACCGGGCGGAGCGCCGACGAGGCGGGAAACGTTGTGTTTCTCCTGATACTCGCCCATGTCGATCCGGACCATCGCCCGCTCGTCGTCGAAGAGCACCTCGGCCAAGGCCTTGGCGAGCTCGGTCTTTCCGACGCCCGTCGGGCCGAGGAATAAGAACGAGCCGATCGGCCGGCTCGGGTCCGAGAGCCCGGCGCGGCTGCGCCGGATCGCGTTCGCGACGGCCTGGACCGCCTCTGCCTGGCCGACCACGCGCCGGTGCAGCAGATCCTCGAGCTCGACGAGCTTGCGGACCTCACCTTCCATGAGCCGCGAGACAGGAACGCCGGTGGCCCGGCTCACGACTTCGGCGATGTCCTCCGCGTCGACCTCCTCCTTCAGCATCTTCTGCTCGGACTGGAGCTCGGCGAGCTTGTCCGTCGCCGCTTCGATGCGCCGTTCGAGGTCGGGGACACGCCCGTAGCGGATCTCCGAAGCCCGGCCGAGGTCGCCTTCACGCTCGTGGCGCTCTGCTTCTTGCCGCGCGGCTTCGAGCTCGCCCTTCAGGTCGCGGATCGCCGCGATGGCGTCCTTCTCAGCTTGCCAGTGCGCCGTCATCGCCGTCTGCTGTTCGCGGAGATCGGCGAGCTCGGCCTCGAGCTTCGAGAGGCGCTCGACAGACGCTGGGTCCGTCTCCTTCTGCAGCGCGACGCGTTCGATCTCGAGCTGCCTGACCCTGCGCGCGACGACGTCGATCTCGGTGGGCATGGAATCGATCTCGATGCGGAGGCGGCTGGCGGCCTCGTCGACGAGGTCGATGGCCTTGTCCGGGAGGAACCTGCCGGTCACGTAACGGTCCGAAAGCACGGCCGCAGCAACGAGCGCGGCATCCTGGATGCGCACGCCGTGGTGGACCTCGTAGCGCTCTTTCAACCCGCGGAGGATTGCGATCGTGTCGGCGACGGACGGCTGCTCGACGATGACGGGTTGGAAGCGTCGCTCGAGGGCGGCGTCCTTCTCTACGTACTTGCGGTACTCGTCGAGCGTCGTCGCCCCGATGAGTCTCAGCTCGCCGCGCGCCAGCATCGGCTTGATCATGTTGCCCGCGTCCATCGCGCCCTCGGCCGCGCCGGCACCGACGATGGTGTGGAGCTCGTCGATGAAGCTGATGATCTCGCCTTCGGAGTCCGAGATCTCCTTCAGCACCGCCTTCAGCCGCTCCTCGAATTCTCCCCGGTACTTCGCGCCAGCGACCATGGACGCGAGATCGAGGGCGATGATCCGTTTGTTCTTCAGCCCTTCGGGGATGTCGCCCTCCACGATGCGGGTGGCGAGACCTTCGACAATGGCCGTTTTGCCAACCCCGGGCTCGCCGATCAGGACGGGGTTGTTCTTCGTGCGCCGCGACAGGACCTGGATCACGCGACGGATCTCGTCGTCGCGCCCGATGACCGGGTCGAGCTTGCCTTCTCTCGCGAGGTCGGTGAGGTCGCGGCCATACCGCTCCAGCGACTGGTACTGCTCCTCGGGGCTTTGTGAGGTGACGCGGTGGCTGCCCCGGATGGCTTGCAGCGCTCGAAGGAGGTCGTCGCGGCTGACCCCGAGGCGATCGGCCATGGCCAGCAGCAGATGCTCCACCGAGAGGTACTCGTCGCCCATCTCCTTGCGTGCCTCGTCGGCTCGCTCGAACGCGTTGCTCAGCTCGCGACCGAGCGATGGTTCGGCACCGCCATAGGCCTTGGGGATCTTGGCGAGCGACTCAGCGATCCGGTTGCGGACCGAGAGCGGCGAGATGCCTAGACGGTCGAGGATCGGGATGGCGACCCCACCATCTTGAGACAGCGCAGCTGACAGGACATGGTCAGGCCCGACTTCGGCGTGGTGCGACGTCTTCGCCAGGGCGAGTGCGTCCCGGACTGCTTCTTGGGTCTTCAGGGTCCAACGGTTCGGGTCAAGCGTCATGTCTCAGGTGTTCCTCGAAGGTCTCGGTCTGTATGTCGCTCGGGCAACCGGCCAGCTCGGGCAGCCAGTTTGCTCGGACAACCGGCTTGCTCGGGCAACCGGCCCCATCGGGTCACGTGTTAGGCGTCCGGCGGGCGGGCAGCCGGTTCGTCGACACCGGCACGAGATCGCGCCGGTACTGCCGATGCGTCAGCTCGATCGCCTGGCGCGCGTCGGAGCGGGTCCGCTCGAGCTCGGCGCGTAGCCGGCCGATCTCGCCCTCGAGCTCGATCACGCGGCGCACGCCTTCCAGGTTCAGGCCTGCAGCGGTGAGCTCGTGAATCCGGCGCAGATGAGCGATGTCGGCCTCGCTGTAGCGGCGATTGCCTCCCCCTGAGCGTGCAGGGTCGAGAAGGCCTTTGCGCTCGTAGATCCGCAGTGTCTGCGGGTGGAGGCCCGCGAGCTCCGCCGCGACCGAGATCACGTACACCGCGCGCGTCGAGAACTCGACAAAGGTTGATTCCGACGGTTCGTAGCTCACCGTTGTACTCCTAGGTGCTCTCGAGGTGAGCCGCCCAGCGTCTTGGCAAGCGCCTCGACCGCCTTGCGCTGTTCGTCGGTGAGCTCTGCCGGGACGACGACGTCGACGGTCACGAGCAAGTCGCCCGTCGACGGTCCCGTCGTGATCCCCCGGCCCTTCACCCGGAACGTCTGGCCCTGACGGGTGCCGGGCGGGATCTTGAGAGTGACGGGATCGGTGAGCGAGGGCACCGTGATCGCGCCACCGAGCGTCGCTTCGGGGAAGGTGACAGGGACCGTGAGCGTGAGGTTGCGTCCCTTGCGCCCGAAGAGTGGGTGACGTGCAACGTGCACGATCACGTATAGGTCGCCTGCGGGGCCACCGTTGGCTCCCGGCTCACCGCGCCCTTTCACGCGGATGCGTTGGCCGTCCTCGACACCCGCAGGGATCCGGACCTTGACTTGTCGCTGGCGCTGTTCGAGACCGGAGCCGTGGCAGATCGGGCAGGGATCGACGACCTTGGTCCCGCGGCCCTGGCACTCCGGGCACGGGGAGGAAAGCGAGAACATGCCCTGGTTGTCGTTCAGGACGCCGAGCCCGTTGCACCGTGGGCACACCACAGGCGCGGTCCCCGGACGCGAACCCGACCCGCCGCAGTTCGAGCACCGTGTGCCGCTGCTCACGTTGACCGTCGTCACGGCACCGTCGACTGCCTCCTGGAAGGAGAGGTGGAGCTCAGCCTCGAGGTCGCGCCCGCGCCGGGGGCCGCTCGTGGACGTGCCGCGCCCGCTCGTGCGGCCGCCTCGGCCGAACAGACCGCCGAAGATGTCGGAAAGGTCCTCGACGTGGAAATTGAAGCTGCCGTTGCCGGGTCCGCCGGACCCGCCGAAGCCTCCGAGGCCACTGAGCGGACCGAGACGGCGGACCTCGTCGTATTCCTTGCGTTTCTCGGCGTCGCCGAGGACGTCGTAGGCAGCCGAGATCTCCTTGAAGCGCTCCTCGGAGCCGGGGTGCGAGTCCGGGTGGAAATCCTTCGCGAGCTTGCGGTAGGCGCGGCGGAGCTCCTTCTCGGTCGCCTTATCCGAGACGCCGAGGGTCTTGTAGTAGTCCTTCGTGTACCAATCCCGCTGGGGTGCCATGGCGGGGCTCCTCAGCCGCCAACGAGGACCATTGCCGGCCGCAGCACCTTCGACTTGAGCCGGTAGCCGGCGCGCATGACCTGGGCGACGGTCGGTCCTTCGCCGGGTTCGGCTTCCTGATCCGGCGCGTGTTGCTCGTCGGCCTCTCCCACGTCCTCCGGCGCAGCCGCCTTGTTCGTGTCAGCGGCAACGTCCGGCGCGTCCGCCTCGCCGGGCTCGTCCATGTGCTTCTCGGCTGCCTTGCTCGTCCCGCCCGTCCCGGCGGCCCGGTTGGCCCCGCCAGCCCCGCCAGCCCCGCCAGCCCCGCCAGCCCCGCCAGCCTTCTGGGTTCCGCCGGCCCCGCCGAGGTTCGACGTGGCTTTACCGTGCTTGGTCGCCACGGGCTCGGAGGGGAGATGACCGACAGCGTCATGGATCGTGGGGTCGAACGGGACGCCGACGGCGTCGATCCGCTCGATGCCCTCACGGGCGAGGATGTCGCGAAGCAGCGAGTCGATCTGCTCCAGGGCCTTGGCGGCGTCACTGGACTCGGCCTGGCTCCTGACGTGAGTGGTCGCGAGGTCGAGCGCGTCCAGCACCGGGAGCAGGCGGAGGCACAGTCCCTCGGTTGCGCGTTCGAGGAGCTCGGTCTGTTGGCGCATGGACCGCTTGCGGAAGTTGTCGAAGTCAGCCTGCAGGCGCCGGAGCGTGTCGAGATACTCGTCGCGCTCGGCGGCCACGAGGGCCTCTTCGGTCTGGGCCGCCAGTTCCTTGTCCGCGTCCCTTGGATCGGTCCCCCAGTTCAAGAGCGCATCCAGGGGCAGGTCCAGCTGCTCGGCCAGCTCATCCTCGTCGCCGGTCCTCTCGGCATCGTCGCCCTTGGCGCCTGCCGAACCGTTCGCCTTCGCGTCCGGCGCGGTCGCGTCATCGGCTGGGGCCGGTCTCGGATCGCCTGCTTCGCGGGTCACGAAGCTGCCGTGCCCGGTTCGTCGACGATCTCGGCGTCGACGACCTCGTCGTCGGAGGGCCCGCCCGAGCTGCTCGAGCTCGAGCCACCCGAGCCGTCGCCTCCGGAGCCTCCGGCGGCTTGCTGCTGGGCCGCCTGCTCGTACAGCCGCTGGCCCAGCGCCTGCGAGGCGTTGCGGAGCGTCTCGGTGTCGCGCCGGATCCGTTCGAAGTCCGTGCCCGCGAGTGACTCCCTCAGGCTCTTCAGGGCGCTCTCGACCCTCTCTTTGTCGTCTGTGGGGACCTTGTCGCCCTGGTCCTTCAGCAGCTTCTCGGTCTGGTAGACGAGCGCGTCGGCGTTGTTGCGGGTCTCGGCCTCCTCCTTGCGCTGCCGGTCCTCGGCTGCGTGCTGCTCGGCATCGCGCACCATCCGCTCGATGTCGTCCTTCGGGAGCGACGTCTGGCCGGTGATGGTGATCGACTGCTCCCTACCGGTGGCGAGGTCCTTCGCCGAGACATGAACGATGCCGTTCGCGTCGATATCGAACGCGACCTCGATCTGGGGTACGCCGCGCGGGGCCGGGGGCAGGTCGACGAGCTGGAACTTGCCGAGCGTCTTGTTGTACATGGCCATGTCCCGCTCGCCCTGGAGGACGTGGATCTCGACCGACGGCTGATTGTCGTCGGCCGTCGTGAAGATCTCGGACCGCTTGGTGGGGATAGTCGTGTTGCGCTCGATGAGCCGGTGCGTGATCCCGCCCTTGGTCTCGATGCCGAGGCTGAGCGGAGTGACGTCCAGCAGAAGGATGTCCTTCACCTCGCCCTTCAGCACGCCGGCCTGGATGGCGGCGCCGACGGCGACGACCTCGTCAGGATTCACGCCCTTGTGAGGCTCTTTGCCGGCGAGTTGCACGACGAGGTCGTAGACGGCCGGCATACGCGTCGCTCCGCCGACGAGCACGACGTGGTCGATCTTGTCCACGGTCAAGCCCGCATCCTGGATGGCTTGATCGAAAGGCCCTTTGCACGCGTCGACCAGGTCGGACGTGAGCTCCTGGAACTTCGCCCGCGTCAGCTTCAAGTCAAGGTGCTTCGGGCCCTCATTCGTGGCGGTGATGAACGGAAGGTTGATCGTCGTCTCCTGGACGGCCGACAGCTCGATCTTGGCCTTCTCAGCCGCTTCCTTCAGACGCTGGAGCGCCATCTTGTCGTTGGAGAGGTCGACCCCCTCGGTGTCCTTGAACGTCTTGACGAGCCAGTCGATCACACGCTGGTCCCAGTCGTCACCACCGAGGTGGGTATTGCCGTGCGTCGCCTTCACCTCGAAGACGCCTTCTCCGATCTCGAGCACAGAAACGTCGAACGTGCCGCCGCCGAGGTCGAACACAAGCACCGTCTGGTCGGCCCGCTCCTTGTCGAGGCCGTAGGCGAGCGCGGCAGCCGTCGGCTCGTTGATGATGCGGAGCACCTCGAGCCCGGCGATCTGGCCGGCTTCCTTCGTGGCTGTGCGCTGGGCGTCGTCGAAGTAGGCGGGAACTGTGATGACGGCCTGGTTGACCGTGTCGCCCAGGAAGGCCTCGGCGTCGCGCTTCAGCTTCTGCAGGATTCTCGCGGAGATCTCCTGGGCCTTGTAGGCCTTGCCGTCGATGTCGATCGTCCAGCTCGTTCCCATCTGCCGCTTCACCGAGCGGATCGTCCGCTCCGGGTTCGTGATCGCTTGGCGTTTGGCGACCTCGCCGACCAGCACTTCGCCGGACTTGGCAAAACCCACGATCGATGGAGTGGTTCGTCCACCTTCCGCGTTCGGTATCACCGTTGGCTCGCCTGCCTCGAGGAACGCGACGACTGAGTTCGTCGTACCGAGGTCGATTCCGACGGCCTTGGACATTTCTAAGAGCCTCCGCTTCTAGGGATGCCATGCTCGTCGGCACCCGCACGTCTTTCGTACAGGAGTTAGTATAGCAAACTTGAGCGTTTAATTGTCAAGTTCGATGGGAAACGGCGCCTGGGCTGGGCTGCGGCGGATATCACCGAAGGACGGTAGCCTCGGCGCGATGCCGACGCTCGTCGTCCTGCGCCATGGCGAGAGCACCTGGAACGCCGAGAACCGCTTCACGGGCTGGACCGACGTCGATCTGAGCCCAGCAGGCGAAGCCGAAGCACAGTTGGCCGGGCGGTTGCTGGCCGAGGAAACCGATCTCGAGCTCGGAACGGTCCACACCTCGGTGCTCGTGCGATCGGTCCGGACGGCGAACCTCGCCCTCGACGAGATCGGTCGCTCGTACCTCCCCGTGCGCCGGAGCTGGCGGCTGAACGAGCGGCACTATGGAGCGCTGCAAGGGATGAACAAGAAGGAGGCGGCCGCCAACTTCGGGCCCGACCAGGTGAAAGCCTGGCGTCGGGGATACGCGACACCGCCACCTCCGGTCGACCCCGGAGACCAGAGGCACCCGGCGAACGACCCGCGCTATCGGGAGGTTCCCCCTAGCGCGCTGCCCGGGACCGAATGCCTGGCCGACGTGGTGCAGCGCATGGTGCCCTATTGGCAGGACGTCCTCGGGCCCGAGCTCCTGGCGGGCATCACGCCCTTCGTCGTCGCGCACGGCAACAGCATCCGGGCGCTGTGCATGTTCCTCGAGCACATCTCCGAGGACGACATCGTCGGGCTGGAGATCCCGACAGGGTGGCCGCGCGTGGTCACCTTCGACGACCAGCTGAGGTTCCTCGATGGCCGCTACCTCGGCGACCCCGAGGCCATCAGGGCGGCAACGGAGGCGGTCGCGCGTCAAGCCGGGCCTTGACGGGTCGAGCGTCCCGCCGGGCCCTGATGGCTCGCGCATCGGGGCGCCGAAGAGGCGCGGAACCCGACTGATCCAGGCCCGAACGAGTACAGCCCGATCTGAGCCGCGCCGCCGGGTCCCGTATACGCTTCCGCGATGGCTCGTGCGTCCGGAGTGGTCAACCTGAGCAGCGTGTGGCTCTTCAGCGAGTGCTCGAGAGCCGAGCTGAAGTCGATCGAGCGCAAGGCCAAGCCCGAGCACGTGCCTGCGGGCAAGACTGTGGTGCAAGAAGGCGACGTCGGCACCGTCTTCTACTTCATCGTCGACGGCAAGGCGACGGTCGTGCGGCACGGACGGAAGATCGCCGATCTCGGGCCGGGTCAGTACTTCGGAGAGCTCGCGCTCCTCGATCGACTACCGCGGACTGCGACGGTGAAGGCGGCAACGGACCTCACCCTTCTTGCCATCGGCCAACGCGACTTCGAGGCCATCTTGAAGGACTCGCCGAGCATCACGCGCAAGCTCCTCGTCGCCACCGCATCCCGGCTGAGGTCGGCTGACTTCAAGGCGTTGTCGGCGAGCGTCCGGTAACAGGGGCCTTGGCCACTCGGCGGCCCTCCGGACGGCCGCACCCGACGGCCGTGCCGGCGGGTGGGGCCGGCGGGTGGGGCCGGCGGGCACGGGAGCGGTGCGGCGCCGTCAGCTCTCGGCGGCCGGCCCCGCGGCAACCTCCATCGAGCGCTCGAGCAGCTGGGCGACGTCGAGCACCTTGACGTCCTCGTCGCGTCCACGTTCCTTGACAGCGTCGTCCAGCATGATCAAGCAGTACGGGCACGCCGTCGACACGACGTCGGCTCCGGTGCCGAGCGCCTCGTCGGTCCGCTCCAGGTTGATGCGCTTGCCCTGGCGCTCCTCGAGCCACATCCTGGCGCCTCCGGCTCCGCAGCAGAAGCCCCGCTCGCGACAGCGCCCCATCTCGATCGACGTGACGCCGGGCACCGACTCGATGACCGAGCGCGGTGGGCCGTAGATCTGGCTGTGGCGGCCCAGGTAGCAAGGGTCGTGATAGGTGACCTTCGCGTCGAGGCGGTTCGGCCGCAGCTTGCCGTCGGCCACCAGCCGCCCGAGCAGCTGGGAGTGGTGGATGACCTCGAAATGCCCTCCGAGGGAGGGGTACTCCTTCGACAAGGAATTGAAGCAGTGAGGGCACGACGCGATGACCTTCTTTACACCGGCACTCGTCAGCGTCTCGATGTTCTGCTGCGCCTGCATCTGGAACAGGTACTCGTTCCCGAGACGTCGTACCGGGTCACCGGTGCACGACTCAGCTGGCCCCAAGATGGCAAACGTCACACCGGCCTGGCGCAAGAGGCGGGCGATCGACTGCGTCGTCTTGCGAGCCCTCTCGTCGAGAGCCCCGGCGCACCCGACCCAGAAGAGGTACTCGACGTCTTCTGGGATCGTCCCGTTGACGACGGGGATCTCGAAGTCGAGGCTCTCGGTCCACTCGAGCCGTTTTGCGGCCCCGAGACCCCAGGGGTCGCCCCGGTTCTCGACGTTGCGCAGCATGAGCCCGGCTTCGGACGGGAAGCGGGACTCGATCAGGACCTCGTAGCGCCGCATGTCGATGATCGCGTCGACGTGCTCGATGTCGACCGGGCACTGCTCGACACAGGCTCCGCAGGTCGTGCACGCCCAGAGCACATCCTCGGCGATGACGTCGGGCACGAGGGCCCGTTTGGCGCCCCGGAACAGCTCGTCGCGCAGGTCCATGATCACGAGCTTGGGAGACAGCGGCTTGCCGGTGTTCCACGCCGGGCACTGGCTCTGGCACCGGCCGCACTCGGTGCAGGTCACGAGGTCGAGCAGTTGCTTCCAGGTGAAGTGCTCGATCCTGCCGGCGCCGAAGATCGTGTCCTCGTCCATCGTCTCCATGTCGATCACGGGCGTCTTGTCGAGCGCGCCGAGACGGGAGGGCTGGCGGGAGAAGGCGACGTTCAGCGGTGCCATGAAGATGTGAAGGTGCTTGGAGTACACGACGAAGACCAGGAACGACATGATGACGACGATGTTCAGGTCGACGAAGACGGTCTCGAGAGTCCGGTTGGCCGTCACCCCGAGCGGGTGCAGCGCCCGCCCGAGGCCGTGTGAGGCGAAGGCCCACCAGCCGTAGGGGAAGTCACCGGTATTGGTCTGGGCCGCCCGGTACAGCAGGAGCGTGACGATCACGAGCGCGATCAACCCGAGCGTGATCCATGCGGCTGTCGTGTGTGAGCCGTAGAAGCGGGAGGCGCGGTCTTTCCGTTTCGGGGAGGTGCGAACGCGGATGACGCTGAAGACCACCAGGGCGACGAGCACCGCACAGGCGAAGAAATCCTCGACGAAGCCGACGAACGCGGAGTGACCGATGCCGGGGATGGCGAAGCTCTTCTGGAAGAGTGCGCCGTAAGCCTCGATGATCGTGAGGATCAGCACCGTGAAGCCCCAAAACGTGAACGCGTGGGCAAGGCCGGGCACCGCCCAGCGAAGCAGCCTGCGTTGGCCGCCGACCTCGGCCACTTCGACCTCGGCGCGTTTCGCCCAGTTCGTTAGACGCTCGGGTGCGGGCTTGCCCGCGGTGATGAGCCGGGACAGGTACACGAGGCGCGCGCCCGCGATCGCCAGCGCGATCGCCGTGGCGGCCAAGCCGATCGGGTACCTCGTGAGCACGTGGCCTCCTGCCGGTCAGGGCTCGCTGTCGCGGAAGTTCTCGAAGTACCGGCTCGGGGTCGGACCGCGTTGATGCTGGTACTTGGAGCCGAGAACCGACGACCCGTACGGTATCTCGGCAGGCGTGGTCATCCGGAGGAAACTGATCTGCCCGATCTTCATGCCGGGATACACGGTGATGGGGAGGTTGGCGACGTTGGAGAGCTCAAGGGTCAGATAGCCGTCCCACCCTGCGTCCACGAAACCGGCCGTCGAGTGAATCAAGAGCCCCAGCCTCCCCAGGCTGGACTTGCCTTCGAGGCGGCCGACGAGGTCGTTCGGGAGGCGGACACGCTCGACCGTCGCGCCGAGCACGAACTCGCCCGGATGCAGCATGAGGACGTCCTCATCGGCGATCTCCACGAGCTCGGTCAGCTCCTCCTGGTCCTCCTTCACGTCGATCGCCCGGAGACTGTGGTTGCGGAAGACGCGGAAGTAGTGGCCGACGTGCAGGTCAACCGAGGAGGGCTGGATACAGCCATCCCCCAGAGGGTCGATGCCGATCCGACCCGAGGCAAGCTCCTCGCGGATCGTCTGGTCGGAGAGGATCATGGTCCCGAGCAGGTTAGTCCGCTGCGGGCCGAGAATCCTGGTGACAACCTTGCCAAACTTATGGTAGGGTTGGTGATCGTGGCTTCCGGCGCACTGACGATTCACGAGGCGGCGGCCACCACCGGCTGGTCGGCCAGGATGTTGCGTTACATCGAGGACGCAGGTCTCGTGGCGCCGCGTCGATCACCGTCGGCCTACCGCCTCTACGGCCCGGCCGAGCTGCAGCGCCTCCGGACACTCCGGGAGCTGCTCGGCGAGTTCGGCATCGAGTTGAGCGACGTCGGGTTCGCCCTTCGGCTTCGTGACGACGCTCAGCTGCGCGATGCCGTGGAGGCCTGGTTGAGCTCCGAGGCCGTGCGGCCGGTGGAGGTGCCTTCGGGGGAATGGCTGCGTTTCGAGCAGCAGAAGCACACACAGCTGCTGGCCGCTGCCGCGGCCGGCCAGAGCAAGGAGATCGCATGAGCTTCGACTTCAAGGTGGCGGACCTCGCCCTCGCCGACTTCGGCCGGAAGGAGATCCAACTCGCCGAGCACGAGATGCCAGGCCTGATGGCCATCCGGCGCGAGCAGATGGAATCCCAGCCGCTCCGCGGCGCCCGGATCTCCGGCTCGCTGCACATGACCGTGCAGACGGCCGTCCTGATCGAGACGCTCGTCGCCCTCGGCGCTGAGGTCCGCTGGGCGTCCTGCAACGTCTTCTCCACCCAGGACCACGCGGCCGCCGCGGTCGTGGTGGGCTCCACGGGGTCGGCCGCCGAGCCGATGGGCGTGCCGGTCTTCGCCTGGAAGGGCGAGTCGCTCGAGGAGTACTGGCAGTGCACCGACCACATGTTGCGCTGGCCTGACGGGGGCGGGCCGAACATGATCCTCGACGACGGCGGGGACGCGACCCTGCTCGTGCACAAGGGAGTCGAGTTCGAGAAGGCGGGCGCCGTGCCGGATCCGGCGGCAGCCGAGAACGAGGAGCTCGCCATCATCCTGCGCCTGCTCGAGCGCTCGCTCGCGGAAGACCCGCGCCGCTGGACTGAGATCGCCAACCACATCCGGGGCGTCACCGAGGAAACGACGACGGGCGTGCACCGGCTCTACCAGATGCAAGAGCGCGGCGAGCTGCTGTTCCCGGCCATCAACGTGAACGACTCGGTGACCAAGTCGAAGTTCGACAACAAGTACGGATGCCGGCACTCGCTCATCGACGGCATCAACCGGGCGACCGACGTGCTCATCGGCGGCAAGGTCGCGTTCGTCTGCGGCTACGGGGACGTCGGCAAGGGCTGCGCGGAGTCGCTGCGTGGCCAAGGCGCCCGCGTGGTCGTGGCCGAGATCGACCCGATCTGCGCGCTGCAGGCGGCGATGGACGGCTACCAGGTCGCGACGATCGAGGACGTGGTCGAAGTTGCCGACATCTTC
>Ga0209415_10003155_pt1 | contig 30667 bp, 31 predicted proteins | sample PeaSoiSIISIP2007_FD_187696 | JGI IMG/M metagenome (GOLD analysis project Ga0209415, IMG submission 187696) | Peat soil microbial communities from Weissenstadt, Germany - SII-SIP-2007 (SPAdes) (version 2) | ecosystem: Environmental > Terrestrial > Soil > Wetlands > Peat | place: Germany... | reverse complement strand
GCTGAAGCCGCAGCACGCGGCGGACTTCATCAAGCTGATGAAAAGCCACGCCGAATTGTCGCGCGAGCTGCTGGCTGCTGGCGCTGACCTGCTCAACATCAAGACGACCAGTAGCATTCACAAGCACCCGCACGAAATCCCGGTTGCCGCGTTCATCCATGAAGAGATCGCAACCGTCGTCCACGAGGCGCACAAGGCCGGGAAACAAGTCATGGCACACATGGATGGCGGTCCCGGAGTGGCAGATGCCATTCGCGCAGGGGTGGACTCGGCGGATCATCCTTACTATCTCACCGATAGCGACATCGAGCTTCTGTTGGAGCGCGATACAGTGTTGGTGCCCACCCTCTCCGGCAATCACGGCATCCTCAAGATTGCGGCCCGCGATCCGAGCGCCGGCATTCACGAGACCGCGCTCGCGGCGGCCCGTCGCATTTTGACCATTCATGAGGATGGCTTTCGCCGTGCGTTGCGTGCAGGGGTCCGCATCGCCATGGGTTCGGACTCCTATGGCCGGTTCCAAGCGGAGAATCTGCTTGAATTGGAGTTGATGGTGGCTAATGGCATGACGGCCATGCAGGCATTGCGCGCTGGCACACTTGAGGGGGCTCGCCTGATGGGCCTGGAGAGCAGCCTCGGCAGCATCGAGGCCGGGAAGACCGCCGATCTCATCGTCCTTGACGGCGACCCGCTCGCCGACATCCGATTGCTTCAAGAGCGCGCGCGTCTGTGTCTGATCATGAAGGACGGCCGCATTCATAGGAACCATCTGGGGGTGAACCCGCTGTGACGGCGTTGAGTTCAGAATCTGATCTCCATTGGAGGGGCGCTTTTCTTTTCTTTCCACGTGTAACGGTTGTCGCAAATGGCGCCCGCCAATTCAAAGAGTTACTGACATTTGAGCTCGCCGCGACCAACCGATCGGGACGCGAATAGCTGTGGGCACAAAATCAATGCCTCACGTTCCAATGGACTGCGATGCAGCAGAGATACCGCTGCTTCCGACATCAACAGTACGCGATCCCCATGGCACCGTCCCTCCCGAGATGGAAAAGACCAGCGTCCACCCAAAATGTGACAATCGGACCGGGTCGGCCCAAGTATCAAACTAGTCCCCGACAAGCGAGTTGCACGACGCTGAGCAGTCGAGAATAGTGACGCACTCCAGAAAGCTCGCGAACTAGCCGCCTTGAGGAACTGAAACGGTTGATTAGAAACGACATTCAGTACGCTTCGTTGTGCGCAAATCTCCCTGACGCGCCGTCGGTTGCTGTTTTGCCGCCCTGCACCCCGCGGCTCGATGCCGGCGTCAGCCTTCGCGTCGCCCGGGCTTACGGCGCCTCGCGCCTCGCCTCGCTTGCGGAGCATGGCGGTTATCGAGCGAGAGTCGGTGGCGGTACCGATCCATGCTCGATTCAGCTGATCAACCCCGCGGGTGGGCTCGCGGGCGGCGACCGGGTGACAATCGAGCTTGCGGTCGATGATGGCGCGCGCATGGTCGCGTCAACACCAGCGGCGGAACGTATTTACGGCTCGGAACGCGATGTGACGCATATCACCTGCCAGGTCAGGGTTGGCGCTGACGCCATGCTCGACTGGCTGCCGCAACAGACAATCTTCTACGACGGTGCTCGGTACCGACGGCGATTAGAGGTCGAGCTCGCCGACACGGCGACGATATTGCTGCTCGAGCTCTATACCCTGGGGCGGCGCGCGACCGGCGAGCGCCTGACGGACGTCCTGATTCGGGATGACTGGCGCGTGCGCCGCGCCGGTCGACTCGTGTTTGCGGAGGCGCTGCGTTTCGAAGGTGCGGCGAGCGATGCGCTCGCGCGAGCTGCGCTTGGGGGTGGCGCAGGAGCGGCGGCGACGCTGGTCTATGTTGCCCGGGATGCAGAAGAGCGCGTCACCATGGTGCGGGAGCTGCTTGCCGCGGATGTTCACGGTGCAGCGACGGTGGTCGAGGGCGTGCTGGTCGTGCGTTGGCTCGCCGAGGATCCCGCCGGGCTTACAGCTGCGCTACAGTCCTTTCTGGCTGCATTCCGCGACCAGCCGATGCCGCGGGGCTGGTGAGAGCAGTCACACATGCAACTGACGCCACGTGAGAAGGACAAGCTGCTCGTCGCGATGGCGGCTATGGTTGCCCGGCGTCGGCTGGAGCGAGGTGTGCGGCTGAATTACCCGGAATCGATCGCACTGATCACGGACTTTATCTTGGAGGGTGCTAGGGACGGGCGCACCGTTGCTGAATTGATGGCAGCGGGCGCCGGTGTCATCAGTCGCGCGCAGGTGATGGACGGCGTTGCGGAACTCGTCGGGGATGTCCAGGTCGAGGCGACGTTCCCGGACGGCACCAAGCTCGTGACCGTGCACCAGGCAGTTCGATGATTCCGGGTGAGATCCTCGTTGCCGAAGGTGATCTCGAGCTCAACGCCGGTCGCCCGGCCATCAAGCTGAGTGTTACGAACGTCGGTGACCGACCGGTGCAGGTTGGCAGCCATTTCCACTTCTTCGAGGTCAACCGGGCACTGGCGTTCGAGCGCGCGCGTGCGCGCGGCATGCGGCTCGACATCGCCGCCGGAACGGCGGTGCGCTTCGAACCGGGACAGGGCCGGGAGGTCTCGCTGGTGCCGCTGGCCGGTGCCCGCTACGTCTATGGCTTTCGCGGGGACGTTATGGGTCCGCTCGATCCGGAGATCTGATAGTGCCGGCGCGGATTGCACGCAGTGCCTATGCGGAAATGTTTGGCCCGACTACGGGTGATCGGATTCGGCTCGCGGACACCAACCTGATCATCCGCGTCGAGCACGATCACACGATCTACGGCGAAGAAGTGAAATTCGGCGGCGGCAAAGTGATCCGTGACGGCATGGGCCAGTCGCAGCGGACGCGGGCTGAGGGTGCGGTCGACACCGTGATCACCAATGCGGTCATCATCGATCACTGGGGCATCGTCAAGGCTGATGTCGGCCTCAGCGGCGGGCGTATCGCCGGCATCGGTAAGGCCGGAAATCCGGACGTGCAGCCGGGCGTCGACATCGTCATCGGCCCCGGCACCGAGATCATCGCCGGTGAGGGCAGGTTGCTGACGGCCGGCGGCTTCGACAGTCATATCCATTTCATCTGCCCCCAGCAAGTCGACGAGGCGCTAATGTCGGGTATCACGACGATGCTGGGAGGCGGTACCGGCCCCGCGACCGGAACCAAAGCAACCACGTGCACACCGGGCCCGTGGCACTTGGCGCGCATGATCGAGGCGGTCGATGCGTTACCGATGAACATCGCATTCGCTGGCAAGGGGAATGCGTCACGGCCGGATGCTCTTGTCGAGCAGGTCGTGGGCGGAGCCGCGGCGCTCAAGCTGCACGAGGACTGGGGAACGACGCCGGCGGCAATCGACTGCTGCCTGTCAGTGGCCGATGCGTACGACGTGCAGGTCATGCTGCATTCGGACACACTTAACGAGTCCGGGTTCGTGGAAGACACGATCGCGGCGTTCAAGGGCCGGACGATCCACGCGTTTCACACCGAGGGTGCCGGCGGCGGGCACGCGCCAGACATCATCAAGGTGGCAGGCCTCACGAACGTGCTGCCGTCGTCGACCAATCCCACGCGCCCCTTTACCGTCAACACACTCGATGAACACCTCGACATGCTGATGGTGTGCCACCACCTCGATGGATCGATTCCGGAGGACGTGGCCTTTGCCGAAAGTCGCATCCGCCCGGAGACGATCGCCGCCGAGGACATCCTCCACGACTTGGGCGCGCTGTCCATGATGTCTTCGGACAGCCAAGCTATGGGGCGTGTGGGCGAGGTTGTGATCCGCACCTGGCAGACGGCCCACAAGATGAAGCAGCAGCGCGGCTCCCTGCCCGGCGATCCGTCGAGCGATGACAATGGGCGCGTCAAGCGGTATATCGCGAAGTACACGATAAATCCGGCGATCACCCACGGTGTCGCGCGTCACGTCGGCTCAGTCGAGGTCGGAAAGCTCGCGGACTTGGTACTCTGGGCGCCCGCGTTCTTCGGCGTCAAGCCCGACCTCGTCCTCAAGGGCGGTATGATTGCGGCGGCGCCGATGGGTGATCCAAACGCCTCCATTCCGACCCCGCAGCCGACGCATTACAGACCGATGTTTGCGGCCTTCGGTGCCGCCCCGACGGCAACGGCGGTCACCTTCGTATCGGGACTCTCGCTCACCCGCGGGCTGACCGGTCGAGTGAACGTTGGCAAGGCTCTGGTCGCGGTTGAGGGTACCCGAAGCCTGCGGAAGCACGACATGATCCACAACGGCGCGACCCCAGTCATCGAAGTCGATCCGGAAACGTACCGAGTCACGGCCGATGGCGAGACGCTGGTCTGCGAACCGGCACGTGAGCTGCCAATGGCGCAGCGCTATTTCCTGTTTTGAGCGCGACACACGTGCAACGCGCTGTGGCAGTAAAGGGGTGCGGCAGCTGGTCTGGGCCGGCGGCTGACCAGGTGGTGCTTGACTACGACGGCCGGCAGCGCCGGCGAGTCGTGTTGCGCTGTGAGTCGGGTAGCGAGGTGCTGCTCGACCTCGCGGCCGCCACCGGGCTCGGCAACGGTGATGCCCTCGTCCTTGAGGACGGGACGCTGATTGCAGTGCAGGCAGCAGCCGAACGGCTACTTGAACTGCGCACTGCGGATGCATTGCAGACCGTGCAGCTGGCCTGGCATCTCGGAAACCGCCATGTGCCCGCGCAACTCACCGAGCACGCTGTCAGGATCCGGCCTGATCACGTGCTTGCGGACCTGGCGCGACGGTTGGGTGCTACCGTCACTGAGCTCGAGGCGCCGTTCCTGCCGGAACGTGGCGCCTATGCCTCAGGATTTCACGAGCACGGGCGCCCCCCTAAAACGCCGATCCCGCCATGAGTGCTGCCGACGGCGTGCGACTCACGCTGATGGCTTGGTTCTCGCCCGCGTTTCCCGTGGGGGCATTTGCTTACTCCCACGGCCTCGAGAGCGTCCACGCGGCAGGCGAGCTCGGCGGTTCGGAGCCGCTCTCGGACTGGATTGACGCGCTTCTCGAGCACGGCACGATTCGCAACGATGCGGTGTTGTTGGCAGTCACCTGGCGCGCTGCGAAAGACGGCTGCACTGATGAACTTTGGAACATCAATGAACTCGCAGTGGCGCTCGCTGCCAGCAATGAGCGGCGCCTCGAGACCACAGCTCAGGGCTGGGCGTTCGCTCGCGCCGTGACCCTAAGCTGGCCAGTACCATTGCTCGACCAGTGGTTTTCGCCCTTCAGGTCGATCGCCCTCGCCTATCCGGTTGCCGTTGCACTGGCGGCAAATGCGCACGGCCTGCCGCTCGCCGCGACCCTCGAGGCCTACCTTTTCGCGGCGGTCGGTAACCTCGTATCGGCCGCCACGCGCCTTGGCGCCATCGGCCAGAGCGATGCGCAGCGCGTCGTCGCGAGGTTTGCCGTGCGCCTGCCGGTGCACGCCCGGCGCGCAGCGGAGGCGACGATCGATGACCTCGGCGGTTGCGCGCTGCGCGCCGAGCTGTTCGCATTCCGCCACGAAACTCAGTACACGAGGTTGTTCCGCACGTGAATGCCGTCATCCGCTCGTCGCACGGCCCGCTCCGAGTGGGCATCGGTGGTCCCGTGGGATCTGGAAAGACTGCGCTCATGGAGGCTCTGTGCAAGCGTTTCCGAGACCAGCTCGAACTCTGCGCGATCACGAACGACATCTATACCAAGGAGGACGCCGCGATTCTGACGCGGGCGGGCGCCCTGCCGCCGGAGAGGATCCTCGGCGTTGAGACCGGCGGGTGCCCGCATACCGCGATCCGCGAGGATTGCTCGATCAACTTGGCGGCCGTCGAGGAAATGTGTGCGCGGTTCCCGACGCTCGACCTGATGCTGATCGAGTCGGGGGGAGACAACCTCGCGGCAACCTTCAGCCCCGAGCTTGTTGATTTCACGATCTATGTGATCGACGTCTCTGGTGGTGAAAAGATACCGAGGAAAGGAGGCCCGGGCATCACGCGGTCCGACCTTCTCGTAATCAACAAAATTGATCTTGCCGCGTATGTCGGGGCGAACCTGCAGGTCATGGAGCGCGACACGCTGCGCATGCGCGAAGGGCGGCCCTACGTGTTTACGAACCTTCGGACCGGCATCGGCGTTGAGGTTATCGCGGCACTCATTCTTAAGCAGGGATTCGCGGCGGCTTGAACGAGCGCACGCGCTGTAGCGGGAGTTTCGGAGGAACTAATGGACCGCTCTCGCACTGGTCGTGCTTGGAGTGGTCGTTTCTCTACTGCGGTACGCCGAGTCGCGAAGCGACTGATCCATTTTTCGGCAAGAATATTTGGCCTCCCCGACGGGCGATCGCCGCGAGATAGGCATCGTTACGGGTATTGACCTCGAGCGAACATCATGTAGCGTGACCGGACTGCGCGACAATCGTGAGGCGACAGCGAAAAGAAATGCTGAATCCCGAAATCGGTCATTTCGGGCGGCAATTGATGCAGACCCAAGTAGGCTCGTTGCCATCCGCACGTGGAAGAAGGCCCTGCTCAGCCATCGGGCGGATGAGCCTGAACGGACTTGCGGCAGGAATCGAGTTGCAAGATGCTGCGGCGCGGCGCTGAAACCGTCTGTACGGAGTGCACGCGAAGGCCGCAACGGGCCGCCTTATTAGCGGAATTCCGTCGCGAACTCCGAGCGTAACGGCCTGGCTAGGCATTCGCTCTGCACAACCTCTGATCGGCCTCCTGCGCTGGCAACCGCCACATTCGGTCGTCCCGTGGAGTGGCACTCGCCGTGTAGATCGTTTCCAATAGCCCCTGCGGACCACCGCCCGGCGCAAACTCCGTCTGTCGTTATCCTTGATCGCCGTCAATTGATAGAAGCGACGCGACATCACCAATCTCCGGCCCGGGAAGCAGGCGGCCGGAAATGGCACGCTCCGGCCGACATCCAGGCGCCGCAGCGATCAACTCGACAACCCGTTTCGCGGCGGCGCGCCGCTCCGGCGTGTCGGCTTGATTGAGAAACAGTATCTTTCGGGTACGCTCCGGGCAGCCCTTGGCAAGCCCGTCGGGGTGCATCACGATTCGCGCCAGCGATTCGGCGGTCACGGGAGAGCCGAGGGCAATACCGGTCAGTCTTGCCCAGATTTGCGGACGAAACAGATTGTCCTCGCGCAAGGGTCGATCCAGCCCGCTCAGCCCGGCAACGACGATCAGGGCGTCGGTCGCCGAGGGGATCACCGGCTCGTGGGCGGCAGGTGCCTTCAGCGGCTTGCGGGCCGAGCCGTCCGCCTCGACCAGTATCCGGTCGAAATACGGGTTCTCCCTCAGCGTGTCGATGAGTTCGCGCGTGAACCCGATCAGCTTGTCTCCGTCTGCGCTCAATTCCGAAAAGGCGATCACCGCGCCGGCTCTCCCTGGCGCCTGGCTCGCCCACAGGCGCCGCGCGATTTCCAAGACCTGTTCGGCATTGGCCGCGGGGAACAATGGCCAAGTGCCAACCGCCTCCTCGCGCGCAATCTTGGTTGTGGTAGTCAACAGCACCCGCTCACCCGCCGTAACGAACTCCCGAGCGAGCGCGAACATTAGCGTCGTCTTACCGCCTGCGCCGCACAGAGACACCAAGCGTGCATCCGCCAACCCGAGCGCGCGGTTCAGCATCTCGTCGTGGTGCCGGACAGGTTGCAATACCGCATTACGCCTTCCAGCGCCGCGCCGGCGATTGCCCGAGCCTTGTCCGAAATGGTGTCGCAGTACTCCCGCTGCCCACGCGGGTCGATGTCGCCCAGCTTCATACCGGCGTCGACTGCCGTTCCCGGACGGATCAGCCCGCGCAGGACTCCGGCCAGCCGGGCAGTCACCGGAAGCCCCGCGACCTCGCCGATGATCTCATCCCGGCGGACGACGTCGCCGATTTTCCGTTCCGACTGAAACGCTCCCGCCGTCGGCGCCCTGACCACCCGCTCATTCGCGTAACCGGCAATTTCACCCGGACTGCCGGTATTCGGCTCGGCGCTGCCGGAAACGAGGATCCGCCCGAGATTGTGTCCTCGGTTGGTCTCGATCACGATATGGCAATCCTTGCCCGCCTCGAAACCCGGGCCGAGCGCGATCACCAGCCGCGCCTCGTCCTTTCTCGTGCCCAGATTACGTTTCGCAAGGATGGCGTCGATCACGACATCGGGCGCGAGTCCCTGGAGACGCTGCCAATCGCCCGTGCGCACGACAGCGATCTTCCCGGCGTTCCAGGCGCCCTCGATCTCGCTTATGGTGCGCGCGCTCCGGGCCTCGACTCCCTCGACTGCGGCTGCGCCCGACTCGAGCGCGGTGCAGTAGGAGACCCGTCGTCGAACACACAGTGGGTTTTCCAGATCCAGCATGCAAATACGGCGCACATTGGCCATGTACAGCCGCCACGCGATTGCACTCGCCATTTCCCCTGCGCTTTTCAGGAGGATGAACGGCGAGAGCGGTGCCCGTGTCCCCAAATTCATTCGCGCTTCCCGGACGTCGTCGACTACTCCTCCCGGATCACCCGTTTGGCCTTGCCCTCGACGCGGGGCAGGCCGCCAATGTCGCACACCTCCACCTCGGGCGTTACCGTGAGGCGGTACTTGACCACTTCGACGAGGTAATCGCGGGCAGTCTGGAGCGCGGACTCCGAAATATCGTCGCGCGCCGGCTCAACGCGGATTCTCAGGTGCTTGCCACTGCCGAGCCGAGGCACGACCAGCTGGTATTCCTGCGAGAACTCGACAATTTCGTGCAGCAGTTTCTGAATCTGCGCGGGAAAGATGTTGACGCCGGCAAAGTGGAACATGTCATCGGATCGGCCCAGGACTCCGCCGTCAAGACGCAGGTAGGTCCGCCCGCAGACGCACACGGACCGGTCAAAGCGCGCCAGATCGTGGGTGCGGTAGCGAACGAGCGGCATGCTCTTGCAGCATAGATTAGTCAGCACCAGTTCGCCGATGCGTCCGTCTGGCAGGGGCTCGAGCGTCTCCGGATCTACTACCTCGGCGAGGAACATCCCCTCGATCACGTGGGTGCCCTGGTGCATGACGCATTCGTAGCCGAAGTTGCTGATCTCGGTCGAGCCGATGTCATCGAAACACTCTGCGCCCCACTGAGACTCGATGGCCTTTTTCGTAGAGGGGATGCTGGCGCCGGGCTCGCCCGCTGCGATCACCTTGCGAATCAAAGATCCCGGAAGATTGATACGGCTCTTGCGTGCCGTTTCGGCGAGGTACAGGAGATAAGAGGGAGTTCCGCAGACTGCGGTCGCGTCCCAATCGAGCATTGCCCGCAGCCGGTCTTTGGAGCTGAGCCCACCGCCGGGGATGATCATCAGCCCAGCCTTTTCCATCGCGGTCTGGAAGCCCCACCAGGCAATATAAAGACCGTAGTTGAAAGGGACGAACAAGACGTCGTCCTCCGTCAACCCGTAGCCGCAACGGAAATGCATGAACTGCTCGTAGAAGGTCCCGAACCAATCCTTGCGCGAAAGCATCACGCGAACCGGGCGGCCGGTCGTGCCCGACGTCTGGAACACGCGGACCGCTTCGTCCGGCGTGATGCATCCGAAATCGCCCCACGGCGGGCTCTCGGCCTGGCTGAGACGTAGTTCCTCCTTCTCCGTGAACGGAATCTGTCGCACATCGTTCAGCGTGCGGACGCCGTCTGGCTGGATTCCCGCAGCGTCGAGCTTGCGCCGGTAGAAGGGGCTTCTTTCGCGGATGTAGCCGAGCTGGTCGCGCAGCGTCGAGAGCTGATGTTGCTCGAGCCGCGCGCGTGGCATGCATTCCAACTGCTCGTTCCAGTACGTAACCTTTTCCGCCGTCATGCGCCAACCGATTTGATTTGGGTGCTGCGCGCTGTCTTCGCCTGATATTGCAGGTGCTTCAGTCCGACCAGGATTTTTTCCGCCGTGAAGGGCGTCGAGTGCAGGCGTACGCCTGTGGCGTCGTATACGGCGTTCCCCATCGCGGCAAGGATGCCAGAGATCAGGCCCTCGCCAACCTCCTTGGTGCGGTAAGGCTGCCCGACGCAGTATTGCTCCGTGATGACGTCGACGTCCTCGGAGATGGCCATGTTGTGGATGGTGGGCATCTGGTAGTCGAGCCAGTTAGGGTTCAGAGTGTAGCCGCCCTTGGTCAACACCTGTTCCATAAAGGCGTGGCCGAGCGCCATGGAAACCTGGCCGTCGATCTGACCTTTGACGAGCGCCGGGTTAATCGGGAATCCGCAATCGTGGACGGTCAGCGCCTTGACCAGTCGTGCCTCGCCGGTCTCGATGTCGACTTCGACCTCGGCCACTTGCGTGCTGAAGGCATAGTTCTCGGTCCAGCGGCCCTTGGTGGTCGCGAGGCTCGGGTGCGTCGGCTCGTCGCGCATGGTCCGCCAGTAGCCCTCTCCGATGATGGTGTCGCCGCGACGGGTGGCGATGCTGTGGGCGATGACCTCCCGATAGGTCATGCGCAGCTCGGGATTCACTCGGTCGTAGACGACCTTGTCCTTGAGCAGAAGGTGCTCGGCGGGCACGCTCATCTTCTCCGCGGCCACCTGCCGCAGCTTCTCGCGGGCGTTGCTCGCAGCCTGGCGCGCTGCGTTACCGGTAACATAAGTCATTCCGCTGATCCAGGCCCCGATGTCTTGCGGCGTGACGTCAGTGTCTGCGGAAATAATCTTGATGTCGTCCATGCCGATCGCGAGTTCCTCGGCGACGATCTGTGAAATGACGGTTTCCGAGCCCTGGCCGATGTCGATCGCGCCGGTGAGAACGACTGCCGAGCCGTCGTCGTTCATCTTGACGATGACTCCCGAGCCGTTGGGGTAGATCAGCGTGCCGCCCATATAGGCGGAGACGCCGATGCCGATTCCCCTGCGGATCGTGCCTTCCGGCGGCGACTTCCGGTCTCGGCCGAACTTAATTAGGAAGTCAGATTTCTCGGCCGCCAGCCTGATGCAATCGGGCAGCCCGCAATGGTGCGTGTTGTCCCCGTTCGGCAGTCGTTCCCCGGACCCGCGGGCGTTGCGCAGCCGGATCGTGATCGGATCGATGCCCAGCGCCTCGGCGATCATGTCGAGCTGTGACTCGATCGCGAACCGGACCTTCGGCGCACCGTGGCCGCGTTGGGGTGCTCGAACGGTGTGATTGGTGTAGACCGACAGGCCCTCGTATTTGAGGTTCGGGATCCGGTAGGGGATCATGGTGAAACCCCAGGCGAGGAAGATGACCACGACACCGCTGCCCCGGTACGCGCCCGCATTGTTTATGGCCCGGATTCTCTGCGCGACGAGCGTCCCGTCCTTCTTCACGCCCGTCTTGATCTCGAGGATCAGCGGCTGGGCGTGACGGTAGGCGGAAAAGATCTCCTCGCGGCTCGCAACGATCTGAACCGGCCGGCCCGTAATCATGGAAAGGCGCGCTGCGCAGTATTCGTGGGAATATAGATCGATCTTGCCGCCGAAGGTGCCGCCAACATAGGTTTTGTGGATGCGGACCGACGAGTAGGGCAGGCCGAGAGTCTTCGCCAGCTTGGCGCGCTTGACGAAGACTCCCATCGACGAGGTCCAGACGTTCAGCTTGTCATTCTCCCACTGCGCGAGCGTAGCGTGGGGTTCGAGATAACCGTGCGTGCGCAGCTGGCACTCGAAACGATCCTCGCGGACATAATCGGATTCGGCGAAGCCCTTTTCCACGTCGCCCCAAGCAGTGTCGGTGTTCCCTCCGATGTTGGAATACGGTCCAACGAACTTCGGATGGCTGGGATGGATTTCCGGAGCGCCCGGCTGCATCGCCTCCTCGGGCTCGAACACCGCCGGCAGCGGCTCGTATTCGACGTCGACGAGCTCCAGCGCCCGCTGCGCAGTGACTTGATCGACTGCGGCAACGGCGGCGACTTCCTCGCCGACGTGTACGACCTTGCCTCGCGCCAAGACCTCTTGATCGGGGGGATAACGCGGCGTTTCGACGAAACCATGCTTGATGCCCTTGGTATCGTCGACGGTGATCACTGCTTTCACGCCCGGCAGCGCTTTGGCCCGCGAGGTGTCGATGCGCACAATGCGCGCGTGCGGATGAGGGCTGCGCAAGATGCGGCCAATCAGCATGTTGGGCAGCCTGACGTCCTGCGTGTACACGGCCTTGCCGGTGACCTTGGCCGGCCCGTCCTTTCGCCGCCAGCTCTTCCCTACGTAGTTCAGCTCGCTCATTGCAATGCCCCTACTACTTCATTACGGGCTTGACTCCCTGACCGGACGCCTGCAACACGGCATCGACGATGGAGTTGTAGCCGGTGCACCGGCACAGGTTGCCTTCGAGCGCCTTGTTGATTTCCTCCCGAGTGGGCGTCGGGTTGTCCCGCAGGAGCGCGGTTGCCGACATCAACATGCCTGGAGTGCAAAAGCCGCACTGGATCGCGCCTTGATCCAGGAACGCCTCTTGAATGGCGGTGAGCTTTTCGCCGTCGGCCAAGCCCTCCACCGTCCGAATCTGCTTGCCATCACATTCTACCGCAAGCGTGATACAGGCCAGTACAGGTCGACCGTTCAGCAGGACGGTGCATGCGCCGCAGATCCCGGACTCGCAACTGGCCTTGGTTCCGGTAAGGCCGATCGTCTCGCGAATCACCTCGACGAGCGTGCTCCGCGGCTTGACCGCGATCTCGTGCCACTCGCTGTTCACGCAGAGCGAGATCAATCGTGACGTGGATCTTGTCCTGGTGGCAATGCCGCCTGTTGTCACATCCATCGCACAAATCCCTTCTCGTCGGATCGCATCAGTATCAGCATTCTTGGCGGGCGCGTTCGACCGCGCGGCCCAAGGTCCGCCGCAGATACACTCTGATGTTGTCCATCAGGTAGCGCCTGCTAAAACCGTGATGGGCCAGCGGGTTAACTTCCTTGCTTGCTGCGACCGCTACCTGCGCCAAGTGCTGTTCATCGAGCTCGCCGCTGGCGAGGGAGCTTTCGGCGCTTGCCAGTCGCACCGGACCTTCCCGTACCGCGCCGATGACAATGCGGGACTCTGCGCAGGTCCTAGCGTCTTTCGCGAGCCGCAGCGCTACCGCGACGACGGCCATGCCGAATTCCAGCCCACCGCGCACGGTCGACTTGTGGAAGTCCCAGCCGAATCCCGATCCCTTCGAGGGAATTGTCACTGCGCCGACCAGCTCCGATTCACCCAGGCTCAGCGGTTTCAGGCCGTTGCCCGTAAAAAGCTCTTCGGCGCGGATGTGGCGGGTTCCGGATTCCCTCATGATCTCGATTGACGCCTGCAGTGCTATGAGGGCGGGCGCAACGTCCGACATGTAGACTGACCAACAGGTGTCTTGCCCATTGCGCGGGAACGGATAGCAGCACGCGCCGCCGCGCTTGTAGCATGGCGCGACGAACTGGTAATCGTGTTTCTGGTCGAGGTATAGGCAGCGCGTTTCCTGGCACAAGTTGCCGCCTAGGGTGCCCATTTGCCGGATCTGGTTGCTGCCCACGACGTGGGCAGCCTCGACGAGCATCGGAACCTTGCTCCTGAGCAAATCGGAGCGCTCCAGGTCGGCTAGGCGTGACAAGGCGTCGATGCGAACCGAGCCATTGAGCAGCAGCCTCGGCGGCTCCGGCGCGATGCCGCCCAAGCTGACGAGCAGCCCTGGCTTGACCAGTTGCGCCCGCATGTGGGGCACGAGATCCGTTCCACCCGCGAACGCCCGCGCGTCGGGGCCCCAGCGGCAGAGCAAGGCGAGCGCCTCCTGCAACGTGTCCGGGCGCTCATAGTCAAAATCGAAGAGGATGATGTTAGGAGTCCCTTATCCAGCCCAGTGGCCCACCGCGCTTTGATACTCCTCAACCCTCCTTATAGTTTGTATATCAAACTTTATCCGAGGGCACCAAGCGTGTCAACGGCCGCTCGTCTCACGCTGCGCGGGCGCTCGCCAAATATTGACGTTGAATAATTCTAATCTCCGGCGGGACAGGAGACCGGTGTTGCGGCGCCGTGTCGGCCCGATCCAAGGCTATGCCATGCCGCAGCACATCGAGATCGAAGGCGCCACCCGATCAGCGACCAAATGCAAACGAGATTCGTTTCAGGATCTCCAAAATGAGCTCGCGCTCTCCCGGATTCAGAACGGCATCCATAGCGCGTTCCTGCCTTTCGATCCGCTTGGTCGCTCGCCGCAGCGCCTTGCAACCTGCCGCCGTCAGCCGTAACGAGTAATGCCGGCGGTCGTGCGTACTGCGAGCACTTTGAATGAGGCCACGTCGCACGAGGCTCTTAAGCGACAGCGAAAGAGTCGCCTTGTCGAGCTGATAGGTCCTGGCAAGGGAGGCCGAGTTGAGGCCGGGGTTCAACTCAAGCAAGGTGAGCAGGCCGAACTCTCCCGGCGTCACGCCGACCTCCTTGATGGAGCGCGAGATGTCGCGGAAGATGGCCGATTGCGTTTGCCGGATCTGGTAGCCCACGTAACCGGCAAGCCTGCCGAGATCGACGGTGGCGAGTCCGGTTGCGTGTCTTTTCACGCCGACCTCCAGCCGGTCATGTATCGCGCGCCGCTTGCCGAAGCTTCAGAAACTGACTCACGATGCCAACAGCGATTTCCGCCGGGGTGTTGTTGCCGATCTTTTCGCCGATCGGACAGATGATCTTGTCGATGAACTCGCGAGGAATCCCGTGCTCATTGAGTTGCTCGCGCAGCAGCTTCGACTTCGCAGTGCTGCCGATGACACCCAGGTGCGCGATTTGCAGCTGCCTATCGTGGATCGCCCTGACAATCCGCAGATCGAACTGATGTCCCATCGTCATGAGAATCACGTCGGCCCCCGACACAATTCTGTCGAGACCGTCGCAGTAATCTTTGACGTGGCAAACATTAAGTTTGCCGCTTCGCGGCAGTCGATTCAACCATTCCTCCCTAGTGTCGACGCAGACTACGTGGCACTCGAGCTCGATCAGAAACCGACATAAGACTTGTGCAATGTGGCCAGCACCGCAAATCGCGATGTTCCAGTCCAGTTCGCGGCGATAGGCCTCGAAATAAAGCGCCACCCATCCTCCGCAGGTCATCCCCAAATCCAGCTGAAGATTGCATCGCCGAAAATGGGTCTTCACTGTGCTGCCGCGATCGAGAAGCTCCAGCGCGGTTTGCCGGCACACCTCTTCGAGCGTCCCGCCGCCCACGGTACCGTGCACAAGGCCGTCAGTCGTAAAGATTGCCGTAGCGCCGACAATCTGCGGAATACTGCCGCGAGCGTCGACGATCGTCGCGACACAAAACGGGTGACCATCTTGCTGCAGCCGTTCAATCTGCCAGAGAACGGTACCGTCAAACATTTGGCGCCTTCTCGAGTGTCCACGGCGGCAGCCGTGGATTGATTGCCAGTCCAGGCGGGCGCGATCGCCTCGGCACTGGACGCTTTCTAGTTTGTGACACAAACAATATGAGCTTCTTGCCCGACTGTCAACGGGCCGGCGCAGCCATTGCGATCAGGAATGAGCGACGGACTCCGGGTCAGACGAATACAGTTGCCGTTCGCGCCAGAGTCGCCGTACTTTGTCCACAATGGCAACAATTATCCCGACGATCGAGTGTCGGGTGATCCCCTCGTCGGTCATGTGATGCAACCGGTGCTTAACGTGGGCGGCTGTCGACGTCAGCAATTTCTGCCGCGATTGCCCGATCTCGAAATCTTGGCGTACGCACCGTTTCAATGTGGCTCAATGATCTCGATGTATTCGCCAGCCGCCACGCGGCGCTGAGCGCGCTCGTTTCTGGTGAGGTCGTGATGTTCGACACTTCACCAATGTTTTCCAACACACGCTTCCTGTCAGCAATTGATGGCCAGAGCCAAAGCAACCGCGCGCTTTGGGGGCACGATATCCGGGATTCCGACGGAACTACGGTCTTGCGAGTAACGGGGCCGACTGCGTCCTCCCCACGAATCTCGTTCGACGGAGCTGACGACATGAAGAAGCACCCGACGTCAGTGGCAATCAAGCGTGGATACGAGACGTACAAGCGAGCTTTAGCCGTTTCAAACGAATCTCATTGGAGCTTGGAACGTCGTCGAACGCACATCGATTGTCGAATGTTTCTGGTCTCCCCGAGTACCTGCCCGCAACACGAATCGAAACCTGCTCGAGATGTTGGCCGACTGCATCGCGGCCGGACCGGCCAGAAATTGCTGAAGTGTTTGACAGCAAGTACTGGTGTCGACAGCGGCCTCGGCGTTGGTGTTCGCCAGCATGCCGGCCGAAATCAACAGCGCGGCACGTAGCGCAGGGACGATGCGTACGCTCACGGCAGAATTCTCCTACAAGCCAGACGCTCACGGGATATCGCTGCGGTCAATGCCGGGCGGGGTCGGCTGCTCAAGATGCCCCGCTTCTACTGTTACGTGTAGCGGCGGGCGGCTATTGAACCCGTCTGCCCGGCTCACTCAAGCGACGCCACCGAGGAGAGCAGCGTGTCCTTACGCACCGGCGGCAACGGTTGCCGCGAGCAGCACGCGGCTGTCGCGCTCGACGCCCTGGTGGCCGCGGCTTCCGGCGCGGGTCGAGTACGTCAGCTCCCCGCCGCCGATCGCAAGATCGAGCACCGTCGTGTCCTTGGACGCCCGGAATTCGGAGGGCACGTTCTTCAGGTGGCCCTGCCGCTCCTCAACCAACATCTCGCACTCCGTGATCTCGACGCGCGTGTTGAAACGGTTCATGACGATCACCGACTCGATCGTCGTGCGCACTCCGCCGCGATCGGCGGCGTCGAGCGATTCGTGCACGTAGCCGGACGGCACGCCGGCGGTGCGTATCTCGAACCAGCGCTTCGCGGGCGTCCGCGCGGCATCGGCCGAGGCGGCGCCCCCGCCACGGTGGCGCCGCGGAGTATACATCACCCGTGACTCCTGCGCCGCGCGGCGCCCGCGCGCGCCGCGGCCCTGAGAGCCGAAAGCTCGGCCGGTGTATCGAGGTCGATCGCGGCGGATGGCATCGGCACCGCCGTCGTCGGCGCGCCGGCAAGCAGCTGCTGCGCGCCGCGGTCACCGCGCAGGCGCAGCAGCGCCACCCACTGGCGCCGCGGAAACACGGCTGGGACGCCGAATCGGCCGGCGTAGGCGGCGGCCGCGGGATTGCGGCCGCTGGCCGCGAGCAGGCGGGCGAGGTCGGCGCCGCCAAGTCGCCATTGGTCGACGGTCATGACGAGCAGCCAGCGCGCCCGGCGCGGCGCGTGGCGCACACCGGCGGCGAGCGAGGCGGCAAGCCCGTCGCGCCAGCGCCGGGCGTGCACGATCTTCGCGTCAAGACCGGTGAGCGCGGCCGCGACGCGGCCCGCGCGCGCGCCGACGACGACGCCTATCCAGAGCGGCCGCAGCGTACGCGCGACCCGCACGGCGCGCACGACGAGCGGCTCGCGACCGAGCCGCACGAGCTGCTTTGGCCGACCGAGCCGGCGACTGCCACCGGCGGCTAGGATCAGAACGGCCGTGTCACGCGCGTGCGCCGGGCGATGGGTCATGACTGAATACATGCGCAAAGAATACGTGAGCCTGCGGCGGCGCTTTCCGTTCCTTGCGCCGGTATGGGTCCCTCGGGCTGCTCGCGGCGGCCGAGCCGCCACTCGTCGCCGCCGGCTTAGCGCCCGGCGGCCTGGTCGCAATTGACTTTGCGCCCCCAGCGACCTGTCGACAATCCGATTCGGCCTCCCCGTGCAATCTATGCAGAACGTGCCGGATTGGGCATTAATTTTGGAATCGGCCCTATTTTGGCCAAATGTCCGCTGAGCCCGCGTACAGACGTCTGTCGGATCTGCGTTTCCGATTACTAGCAGCGGGAATACCGTCGCTCATCAGGATGCCGTCGGGCCGTAGCGCGATCTCATTTTTTTTGCGGCACGCGCCATGTTGGCTAGCTTCGCCTCGGCCACCGCCGCGGAGGTCACTGGGTTGTCAGCGAAGGTCGCAAAACCGCAGTCAGGATTGATCAACACCCGTTGCGGTCCAAACACCGACACGGCCGCCTCGAGCTTCGCTACGATCTCGTCGACCGTCTCCACACGATCCAGCTTCTGGTTTACGACGCCTACGCCGACCCGGCGATCGTCGGGCAACGCCTTGAGTATCTCTAGTTCTCCTGCACGAGGCGTGCAAAGTTCGAGAAAGTACGTGCCGACATTAAGTGCACGCAGAGTTTCGAGCAGAGGCCGATAATTGCCGGACAGGCACGCCGATTCGTCTGTGGTCCAGTTTCCTCGGCAGATATGAACGGCCGTGCGATTCCTCGGCAAACCCGTAACCACGGCGTTCAGCAGGTCGCGGGCGAAGGCAAGTTCGACCAGCGGATCGCCCTTTTCCGACAACGCGCCGCACATGAACGAGCGTTGCGTTTTAGCGCCCGTGAACACGACCTCCGTCAGCACAGGCTCATCGAATTGCACCAGCGACGCGCCTCCAGCCAGCAGGAACGCGAGCTCTTCCCGTAACACCCGCACGACGTCCGTGGCAAGGTCCTCACGCGTCGCATAGGCGCGGTCGGAGATGCATTCCATCCACATGGTGCGTGCGAGGAGATACGGCCCCGGCAGGGCGATCTTCACCGGCCTTTGCGTGAGCGTTCTGACGAATTCCAGTTCGTGTACTGCAAGCGGCTTCGATCTGCCGAGCGGCCCGAACACGGCCGGATGGCGGACTTCTCCAGCCGGCACATCCAGGGCTCGCAGTTCGCGGTCGAACTCCTCGGGGTCATCGACCAGCGGCAGCAAATCGGTGAGCGGTATCAACTGGCAGTTATCGAGAATGCCGGCGACGAAGCTTGAGTAGCTGTCGCGGCGTTGCTCGCCATCGGTGACGACGTCGACGCCGGCCCGCAATTGGGCCTCAACCACCAGCCGTACGGCATCGTCCGCGGTGGCCTGGAACTCCACGTGCGAGAGTCGTCCTTCCATGTGCTCGTGCATTGCACGGAGCATCCAACGCGGCCGCGGCCAGCTACCGATACCGGTCACGGCAAATGGTGGGATGTCCGGTGCGCGCGCAGGCTGAGGAAGCGTCTCAGAAATGACAACCGAAACCGGCGCCTGAAGCGCAGGCCTTAGCGCTACACTTCCGGGCGAGGCTTGCTTGCGCTCGGCCAAAGCGCCCTTGCACACTAGATAACTGCGCTGCCGCCCGTTCTCTACCATCGAGACGAGTTCGTTCTGGGTCAGGCGACACCATGCCGGTAGGTCCTCTTTGACAGAGCCCTCGGTAGAAAGTATTTCCAGCAAACCGCCGCGGTCCAGCCGATCGATGTGCCTGCGGATCAGGAGCAAGAGGCCGTTGCCGCAATCGGTGGCGCCACCATCGAAGCTCACGTCAGCGGCGACCGGGTGTTTTGTCACAGGTTCTATAAGACTCTTTGATCTTGCGATTCGATACACGAGCGGCCTCAATCCAGCACGCCTCGTAATTCTGCGCCACCATAGAACTGCGTCGCTGTAGTGCTGTCGAACGAGCCGGCGGGATATCAACGACGCGATATTTCTTGTCGCGCATTACAGACAATAGCGGCTACATCCTTCACGGCCCCGTGATCAACGCTTCATTCCGATTGTTCTGCAAGAGCCTCTTAGTAGCTCACGCTCGGGCAGATGTCGCTCATGAACTCGACGAGCTTGGCGCCCCCGACCAGTGTCGCGCCCGCGATGAGATTGCCCTCGTCCAGCTTGCGCTTCTTGAAACACGGCGCGCAGACAAAAATCTTGCCGTCCGCCTTGACGAAGTTTTGGATCAGTTCCTTGAGCGGTGCGAATCCTTCCTCATGAATTGAATCTGCATACCCTTTCTGGGACAAGCGCACTCCTTCGACAGTGAGAAACACCAGGGTTTCTTTATCGGATGCGACAGCGGCGCTTGCTATGACAAATGCCACGGTTGCCTTATCTGTATTGTCTTTGCTGCACGTGAGGCTCACACAGAATTTACCTGCCATGTTGCTCTCCTGTTGGTGCTTGATGTGACGGGTAAATAATCCGGTGAGCGCGAAGCTATTTCGGTTGCTCTACTCTCGCCCGGATCCAGAAAGCGAATGCCGCAGGCTCCTCCCGCATCAGTTGGTGTCCAGTCATTCGACAGTAGGCGGGAATGTCTGCGGGTGCTCCGGGGTCTCGCGCGATCAGCTTCAGCACCTTCCCCGGCATGGCGCGCAATCTGGTGCGTAGGTGAATCACTAGTTCTCCGCAGCCCAGGTCGCCTGCGTCCCACTGGTCATCTTCTGTGATTCCCTCGACTTGCATAGTGATTGCCGATATCTGCGATTGTGCGGTACAAAGGAGGTGAATCGATTAAGCGATGTGATCTGCGCGTGATAACAGCACTACAGAAGTATGATCCGAACGATCTGTCGGTCAACGCCGGTGGACGAACACACGTGCGCGGAGGCGTCCGGCAGCCGGGGGATGCAGGGGCAACAGCATGACCCCATTCCTTGTCCAGGGTGCTGCGTGACCCCAGTCTCGATCTCTATCGGTCGTTGGTGCATCACAAGCGCTTCGTGGCGAATCGTTCCGCGTGGCTTGCCGCGCCTGAAACGACAATGGCCGCGGTCGTCAGAACTCGGAATGGACTACTTCCGCGCAGGCGCACATTCATCTGCGTCGCAGCAACTTTTTACTCGACCGTCGTTGCCTGAAAATAGCGTCGGCGGGGAATCATTTCAAAACCTACCGTCCAGCATCCGAGACGGAGCGGTCTTGGGCTCGATCCCGAAATACCTAATCCACGGGCGTGGCGCTTTCTTACAAGAATCTTCTCCCGAGGTCACATTCGCCGTCGACCAATTGATTTAACGCGGATAAACATGGTCGCGCTAACTCCTATCCTGAAGAATCAGGACTAGGGGAAACAGTGCTTTGTTCCTGTGATAGGGGATGCTTCGGTCGTCTCTGAACGGAACGGTCGCGCCGCGGTTTGACACTCCAGCTAGAGGCCGATATAGTTTGTGTTGCAAACTATATGGATTCCTGAGGTGGGTGTCAATGGCCCGGCGCAGCCGTTCCGGAGACCGGTCCAGTCCGGGTGCTCAGTGCCGCGGCCAATCGACTCTCAATCAATAACCTGTGATGCGCCCCAGGACGGACAGAAGACGAACTTGGAGTTATCCAATACACGGTGCAGCCTTATACGTTCGGTTCGGTCAGCGCACCGGCGCTAGCCACACTCAGCTGGCGCTAGCTGTCTTGCTCGAGCGCAACGGGTGGGGGGCGTGACGCCTTCTACGAGCGGGCAGCGGCGCGCCACGGCCCGGCGCGTGCATGATCTCGGCGGTGCACTGATGGAGGCGGACCTGAGTGGCGCACGCGCCGGTTGTCGCGGCGACGATCGAAAATGCTTGGGACGACTGGCGGATTGCCACCCAGCTGCCGATGTAACAGGGAATTTTGCCAAATATGGCGATTGGTGCCCTGGAGCGGCTCGGCGATTTGCCCGCCACGCTAAACGATTACGTCGCGATCGAGCTCACCGAGGCGGCGTTCGCGTTTCGCGATGAGGTCGCGCGGGGCGAGGAACTGTTCGGCCAACCGCTGGCGATTAATCTTGATTAAGACTTCACACCGCGGTGCTCAGCAGCCTACTTGCACACTGCTGGTGTGGCTGCCGCGGCTGCGCAGGCAGCTTGATCTCATCGCTCGTCAGTTTGTTCGACGATTTCAGTTCCTGTGCATTTGTTCCCGACCTGCGCATCGTGTCGTCCCGCTCACGGGCGGCGATCTGCGCTTTGGCATAGTCGTCCCCGCCGGCCGCATCGACGGCGAGCTGCTGGGTATGGCCGGCGGCCGGCGACAAGCCGCCGCCGGCGTGGTGTGATTCCGCGGGGCTGCCAAGTGCCGCCCCCCGAATCATGCGCGACCCACGGACGGCGCTCCCTTGGTCGGTAAAGCAACCAGGGCGATCAGCAGACAGACAGTGGCGAGCAGCACAAACTGGATCCCGTTATGTAGCGCGAGCCAGGTCGAGGGCGCGGCAAAAGAAGCGAGCGAGATGAACTGGTTGACGAGGCCCGACGCGGCTCCACCGCGCCCAGGGTCCTGCACCACGGTCGGCAGCAACGTCATCGCGCCGCCAGCCATTCCGCCGAACGCGAACAGCCACAGAATCAGTGCTGCCGTCGCCAGTGTAATGCCGCTGGCGGGCAGGAAGAGGATCGTTTGGGCCAGCGTTCCGATGGCCACCATGATGGCGAACATCAGCGATGCACTCACCCTCCGGCTCAACAAATAGCCCATGCTCAGGCCGCCGATGATCATCGCCGCAAGCTTGGCGAATGCCACTGTGGCGGATGAAGCGCCGATGCTCAAATGATGTACGCGTGCCAGATAGGCGGGTGCGGCTAAACTTGTGCCGTAGGACACGGCATTGGGAAGCGCCACAGAAATTCCCAACCTGAGCGCACGCGGCTTGCGCAGGACACTGACCATTTCCGCGACAGTCTTGCGCAACGAACCGCGCTCACTTACCACGGAGCGGATACGTGGTAAGCGAAGCAGCAATGCGAGGAATGCCAGTGCCATCAGCGCCGCATGTACGAGCAACGCAACGCGCCACTCGCCGCTCCCCGTAAAGGGCACCGCCAGCAGTAATCCGGCCGCGTAGCCAGTGGGTGCGAAGGTCGACCAAAATGACATGCCGCGAATGAGTGCAACGTCGCGCAGTGCCGCCATGATCAGGCATGGCGCCGCCACGCACGTACCGCCGAACCCCAGCCCCGATACCAACATGCCGCAGTTGAGCGCCAGCAGCGAGTGCGCCTGGCTCGCCAACAGGCTTCCCAACGTCGAGGTCCCGGCTGCCAGCAGCATGGAACGCCTTACGCCATATCGGTCGATCAGGCCCCCACCCGCCATGGCCAGTATCGCGGTGGGCGCGGAGAATAGCGCGATCGCCAACCCCAGTTGCGCAGGGCTGGCGGCGAGATAGTTGCTCAGTGTGTGGATGAAGGGCACGACGATGCCGATCGTCATCATGCACAACACACAGGGTACATAAGCGAGGGCTATCAGCGTCAAGACACTTCTGGGCGGCAGATTCACGAGCTGTTCCATCGACTGATATGACATTCCAACGGAGCTGGCCGGGAGGCAGGGAGTCCGCTCAATTGAAGCGTCGCATGTTCCAGCGACTGTGAAAAGAGTTTCCGTCTAACAAATGGATTCTCGGACAAGACACTCTGTAGCTGGCTGCTGCGGAATCGTTAATTCCCAGTCTGGCTCGGATGTTAGGGATGTCGACAGTTCAAAGGCAGGAGTTTCCATATAGAAGAAATTTCTTGACTAGCGTAGCCATGCATACTCAAGATCGGCTAAAGGCGACTTGGGGCTATCAACTGAAATCGGCTAACCCGTGATTATAGACGCGTACAACACGACCCAGGACCGGCGCGGACGGTCGGACTATCTGACGGGTGCGCGGCCAGGCCAGGCGCCTCCGCCGCACGTTCCGTTCGTACCACGTCGGATCCTCGATCGGATGGATGCGGCCGGAGTGGACCGGGCGATGGTCTGTTCGCTTTCACAGCGCATCGAAAACGACTTCATCATTGGCCTAGTCAAGGCCTACCCCGACCGATTGTTCGGCTTCGGCCAGGTCATGCCGCAGGCTGACGATGCGCTGGACGAGATCGCGCGAATCGCCGCGGCCGGCCTGTCAGGGCTGAAGTTGCATCCGACTCTGCATGGTTACCACGTCGCCGACCACGGGCTGCTCGACCCGGTCTTTGACGTGTGCGCCCGGCTGAACCTGCCGGTGCTGATTAACGCACTGGACGACGCCTTTTGTGCGCCGCTGGCGATCGAGGAGATTGCGCGCAACCACCCGAACGTGCCGACGATCATTGCACACATGGGGGCGGTGTGGAATGTTCCCGAAGCGATTATCGTTGCCGAACGCCAGCCCCACATTTACCTGGAGACGTCCGCGACGCTCCTTAGCGACGTACGGCGGGCATACGCGCGGTTGGGAGCAGAGCAGATCCTGATGGGCAGCGAATGGCCCGGTTCCGACTTTGACCTTGAGCGGATGAAGATCGCTAAAGCGATTACGAACGAGCGTGATCGGGCGCTGGTCGAGGGAGGCAACATGGCCCGTATCCTGAGGCTCGAGACATGAGCGCGGAAGCGGTTATCGCGGTCACACCTCCGCCAGGAATGCCGGCGGCAGACATCCGCCTGCTGGAAATCGCGCAGGAATTGTTGGGCCGTGTGTGGGTGCAAGGTCGGCACGAGGTGGCGACCGCGCTGCGCACCGCCGACGACGGTATTTACACCGGTGTTCATGTCGAGGGCTCCTGCCGGCGCAGCTCGATCTGTGCTGAAGGAGTGGCTTTGGGCACCGCCCGCGCGGGCCTGGCGCCTGGATCACCATTGCGAATCGCTGCGGTGGTGTCAGTCCAGATCAAGCCGGCCGGTCAGTTCCGAATCATCGCACCTTGCGGAGTCTGTCGGGAGTTGATCAGTGACTACAGCCCGGATACCGTGATCTGGATTACCAGCGATGCCGGCATCCACGCCGTCTCTGCCCTGGAGCTGCTCCCATGCAAGACTCGCCGTGCGTGGTAAACCGCGGGCCGGCCAGCGGACTGACGAGATGAGCGTATCCTTGCTTGGAAATGATCTGATAGCGCTCGCCGCCGAGCTGGGCGGTTCGGGCACGCCGGTGCGCTGGGAAGATCTGACCTGGCCGGAAGCCCGTGACGCTGCGGCTGCACTGAACGCCGTGCTCATTCCGGTAGGCGCGATCGAGCAACACGGACCACACCTGCCGCTTGCCGTCGATTCGCAAATCTGCGAGGCGGTGGCGCTGGGTGTTTCAGCGCTGACCGGCGTGCCGGTTATCCCGACGCTTTGTTACGGTGTCTCCGGCTCACACGGTGATTTTGCCGGCACCATCGCGTTGCGCCCGGAAACGATGATCTGTGTCGTCGAAGATGTCATCGACTCCCTCTACGATCGCGGGATCCGCCAGTTCGTACTGCTCAACGGTCACATTTGGAACAGTGGAACGCTGGATGTCTCAGCGGAAAAATTGCGGGTACGCCATCGCGATGCGCGGGTGCGGGCGCTGGGGTACGTCACGATGTATCCAGGACCGGAGGTCGACGGCCACGTGCGCTATGGGCGCGGCTTGATGCACGCCAACTATTTCGAGACCTCGGTTATGCTGCACCTGTATCCCCGGCTGGTGCGGATGGAACGTGCCACCTCGCATCGCGACGTTGACTCATTTTGGGACTATCGAATGGATCAGGTCAGCGAGACAGGCGTGTGGGGTCGCGACGTCGCCGAGGCGAACGCCGCACACGGGCGGGCCGAATTTGAGCGCTGCGTTCTCACTACCGCGCGGGCGGTCGCCGCCGCTGTCCGCGAACCCTACCCCGATCGGTCGCATCGCCCATAGATCCAGCCGCCGGTGTTCTAAAGCCGCGACGCAGTGGCACTACCGCGAGCGGTATCCTAGCTCAGCCTCCTCCTCGGCAACGGTGCAGCCCGCTTGCGCGGAAAATCCGAGGACCCCGATTAAGCGGAATTCGCAGGCGTCGTGGCTGGGACGACTATTGAGGCCTCATGACAGCCCAGGCGCTGGAATAGGACCCAGCACTCTCTCCACAGAGAGCCCAAGAGCAAGCAACACGCGATCATTGCCGGTCAAGGTGTCGAACTCGAGTCCGACCGGCAAACCGTTGGACGTCATCCCTGCAGGGAGAACCAAGCTGGCCATGCCCGCGCAGCTTCCGAGTGCCGTGTTGCGGCCCATAGCGTCTACCAGCGGAATTTTCTGCCCACGAATCGTGACCTCCTCCGCCTCGTCGCCGATCTTTGGCGGCGGAACCAAAATCGGCGGGAACGCCAAGGCGACAATTCCGCGCTGTTCATAGTAGCGACGGATCTCCTCGCGTATTCGTTGCTGTTGAGCCAGCGCGGCTTCATACGCGTCCTTCGCGGGTCGATTGGGAGGCAGCGCAAACGCCTTGAGCGCGCCTTGGATGCCTTCACTGCTTTGCTGCACCAGTTGGTCGAAAGTGATCCCCGTGCCTTGTGCTTCCAGGAAGGCAGTGATGGACGGCATGGTCTCGTACCTAAGGATCGTAGCCCAGGTTTCGCCTGCCCCTTTCGCGACCTCCGGGAGCTCAGCCTCAACCAACGTCACGCCCGTGGCGCGCAGCTTCTGAAATGCTTCGGTAGTGACACGCTCAATCTCGGGGTCGAGACCGCTAAGCAAGGACTCGGGGGCGATGCCGATGCGGACGCCCTTCAACCGAGTCGCTGTCAGTGGCGCGGAAACGCCAGTCACCGCTGCATCGAACAGTGCAAGGTCCGCGACGGAGCGCGCCAACGGGCCTACCCGGTCCCACTTGGAATCCGTCAGCGGCATGATTCCGTCGTCCGGGTAGCGTCCGAAGCTCGGGCGCAACCCTGCGAGTCCGCACATTGTGGCGGGGACGCGAATGGATCCCCAGGTGTCCACGGCAACGGCCAGCGGCGCCATTCGAGCGGCAACGGCGGCACCGGACCCGCCACTGCTCCCGCCGGGCACACGAGTCGGGTCATACGGGTTGTGGACTGCTCCGAAGATCCCGTTGTTGCTCGTCCAGCCGAACGACAACTCATGGAGGTTCGTTTTGCCCATGAGGATGCCACCCTGGGCCAGCAACGACTTGAGCACTCCCGCATCATCTCTCGGTCTGAAATCCCGCAACGCCCGCGTGCCATATGACGTGGCCAGCGACTTCGAGTTGACGCTGTCCTTCACCGGGATAGGCAAACCATGCAGAGCACCGAGGGCGGCGCCGGAGGCGTGCAACTTATCGGCGGTCCTGGCGGCTTCCAGTACCATCTCTCGGTCCAGCGTGCAAAAGGCATTCAGGCTTTCGAGATGCTGCGCGCGGTCGAGCAGCGCACGTGCGTAGTCTTCTGCCTTGAGCTCTCCGTTTCGCATGGCGGTCACGGCAGCGACTGCCGTGAGATCAGTGAGCCGCCGCCGCTTGTGAGCGCGATCGGGACGATTCGCAAGCGCGTTGGCGGCTGCCGCCCCTCCGGCAAGTATTGCAGCGCTCATGAGAAACGCCCGGCGATCGATGCTCTGTTTCAACCCCGATCCTTCATGGTAGTACGGGTTGGGGTTGCGCTTAGCGATGGTCGCCTGATAGGTGCGCGAGACCGGCGAATATACCTACCATAACGCTTCCGGCATGTTCGCGACGTAAGTCTTTCCCCGCGCGATGCCGTGTGGGTCGGCAAACGAGACGCGCACCGCCTGGATGCGCTTCCCGCGCACGACGTACCGCTTCGGCAGCAGCACGATCGCAAGCTGCGTCGGTGACGTCGTCACGCGCCGCGAACACCATGCGTCCGACATCACCGAATTGCTCTGCTCCCATCCTTACATGTCTTCCTTCGGGCGACTGTCTCTGAACCGCTTTCATCAGGGGCAGGTTGAGACGAAGTATAGGCATAGAAGGCCCCGACTAGTGTTTCAGCATGCGCTCCCATTACCACGCTCGCCGCCTCGCTGCTCCTGCAAGTAAGTTCGCGGGCCTCGTCGCGTACGCGACGAGGCCTCGCCTCAGTAGTGGTAGGCGCCGGTGACACCGAAAGTAAGCGGTCGATAGCTCGCCACGTAATACGGAATCGATCCAGGGATGTCGTGCGAAATCGCCAGGGGTGTCTCCTCTTTGGTGAGATTATTTCCGAAAATCGACAATTCCAACTGGCCGAAGTGCATCCCTGCTCGCATCGTCAGGTAGCGATTGGCAGACAGCGTCGGTAGGGTGGGATCGTAGCTGAACACGCCGGAATCCGGCGTCGGTGCATGCCCTTGGTAAGTGTAGTCGACGCGGTAGAATGCGTTGTAACCGAGCAACCGGAACTTCAACAACGCCCAGGCGGCAAGGTTGAACTGCGGGCCACCGATGGCATCGCCCTTGTTCACCAGTATCGCACTGGCGCCTTCCAACACGGTCTGATCGTACGTCAATTTCGTATGCCCGGCACTGACACCGGCCGATATATCGTCAGTCAGCTTGACCCGCGCCGACACGTCGCCGCCCAGACCGCTGGCAGACCCGAGATTATCAACAAATGAAAAGCCGCAAGAGGGCAGCCTCACCGACTGTTGAATGTTACTCCAGTTGATGCGGTAGAGACTCGAATCAAGCATCAATCTGCCGCCGAACAGCGTGTCCTTGGCTCCGATCTCGTAGCTCCACAACGTGTCGGGCGAATAGGCGGCGGGCGTGGTCGTCAGCCCCAGGACTGCCAAGTCCGTCGCGCAGATCGACGATGCGATCGCGCCGTTGACTCCACCCTGCCGAAAGCCCTTGGACGCCGAGGCGTAGAAATAATTGTCAGGGTCGAGCTGATAGGAGAGCACGCCTCTTGGTGTCACCGGCGTGCTGCTCTGCGTGCCGGCAGCGGTCGGTAGCGGAAAGCCGGTGAACGCCGAAGTCTGCACAAAATCGAGCGTCGTATGCGAGGCGCGCACACCGGCGGTAAGCTTCAATTGCTTGGTCAGGTTGAAGTCCAAATTGCCATAGCCGGCAAACTGCTTGTCCGTCGCCGTCGTGTACTCGACATAGCTCAACAGGTCGCCGTTGACGCTCGTGTAAACAAGCTGTCCGTCGGTGGTCAGATCCTGGTCGTACTGCCTGACATTGGAATAGAACACGCCGACCGTCCAGTCGATCAGGGAGTCGGTGCTGTTGGACTGCAGCCTCGCCTCCTCGGTAAAGCCATTCTGCGTATTGGTTATGAATGCCTGAGAGGGCTGGTCTCCGGGCAGAAACTGCAGCGGATCGCCATCGAATATGCCGCCAAAATAGGTGGTGTAATCGAGCGATGCATAGTCGCGGTGATAGAAATAGGAAGTATTGGAGATGAAGGACAAAGAACCCTGGTCGTATTGGATCTTCAGCGACGGCAGGAACAGCGCGTCTTTGGACGGCTGTCCGACGCGGCTGCCCTGGTTGAAATTACCCGACGACGCATCGCTTACGTTCGACCAGTACTGGTTGCGATCATGACTGTAGATGCTCTGGTAGAACATCCCGGCCGTGAGCTTCAAATTGTCGATGGGGACAGCCGTGATCGACACCTTGCTTGCAGCGGATTGTTGGTAATTGGCGTTGGAATCGACTGTCTGTCCCGTGTCCGGCGATACGCGGTTGATGTAGCCGCCATCGTCACGTCCCCAAAAACTTGCGCGAAAGCCGAGCTTGTCCGCAACGATCGGGCCGCCGGTGGCGACGCCGACTTCGTAGCTCGGATCGCCGTTGACGGTGTCCGCGAGCTCCGCGCGCATGTATCCGGTGTAGTTGTCGAGGCCGGGTTGCGGCGTGATGAAGCGAATGGCTCCGCCCTCGGCTCCGGCGCCGAATAGTGTACCCTGCGGTCCGCGAAGCACCTCGACTCGTTCCAGATCGAATATCTGCGGAAAGGCGTTGGCGTTCCAGTAGCCGACATTGCGCATTTGTATCGGAGTGTCATCGATGTAGATCCCGGTGGTCGGCGCCCCGACATCCGAGAAGACGCCGCGAATGGCGATGTTACTGCTGTTGTTGCCGGCCGCCCCCGTGGTGTGCGTGTATTGGATGTCGGGAGTCAGGCGCGCGAGGTCGTCTATCTGCTTGACCCCTAGATCGTCCATCTGCACTTCGCTATACGCGGTCACGTTGACGGGCACCTTGAGAATGTCCTCCTCACGGCGCGTCGCGGTCACGATAACCTCCTCCAATGCTGGACCCGAACTCGGGCTTTGATCGGCCGCATAGATGGGGCCGCTGCACCAGAGGAACGCCGCGCCGACTCCGGCCGCGAGCAGTCCGCCTGCGCTGCGCAGTGGCGCTTGCTCGGCGCAGTCGCCTCTATGATAGCCGAGGATGAGTCGCAAACTTGTGCCCGTCGGCAGGCTTGAAGATGTGATCATGGCTTCCCTTTGATGAGTTGGATCGAGCGAGCGAATTTCCTAGTCCCCTACCTTAGAAAACAAGGCATCTCCCCTGCGAGTCCACTCGCAATATCAATGTCCCCGATGCAATTGCTGCGGAAATCCGGGAGCGTGTGCAGCTTCACCGCCGCCTTGGTGGTCCAAAACGGCGCCCACGGAAACAGCGACAGGGACAAGTCGACCGTCGTCAAATCGAGCGTGTAAGCGGTGTTCGTCAGGTCGATGCCAAACGGTTCGTCGGCGTAGAGCTTCCTGGCGATATCGATCAAACGCTGGACGAAGTCAGCACAGATCCGCCAGTCGCGCGGCGCGTTGGTGTTCGAGAGCGTATTGCCCGATTCCTGCCTGCGGATCACCATCGGATGAAGCTTCTCTCGGCCTGCGAGCGCAAGCACGCTTTGATGTCCCGCAGGCTCTCCCGAAACCCCAGCTGCGCAAAGGCCATGCACAAGAACTGGTCCGTGCAGCTGAAGCTCTCCACCGTATGGTTCCCGCCGTACCGAGTCACGCACCGGTCGAACACCACAGGGGGCATGTGATCCATCAGTTGGGGAAAGAGCGGTTTCGGCGCATGCATCGACCGCACCCCCGGCGTTTACTCGGCGGGGGACAATGGCATTGTCTGGACTCGAAATCGTTAACATAGCCAAAGCCGGCCATTCTCCAATCGCATCAGATAGTTACATGAGCGTCG
>Ga0209415_10003154_pt1 | contig 30669 bp, 14 predicted proteins | sample PeaSoiSIISIP2007_FD_187696 | JGI IMG/M metagenome (GOLD analysis project Ga0209415, IMG submission 187696) | Peat soil microbial communities from Weissenstadt, Germany - SII-SIP-2007 (SPAdes) (version 2) | ecosystem: Environmental > Terrestrial > Soil > Wetlands > Peat | place: Germany... | reverse complement strand
GTCCAGCCGCCTGCGGCATAGAGGCGCGAGGCCATGGGCCCTACCGCCCTCGACCTCCCTTATCGACGGATTGGGGATTCCTGATACCTCTTTGCGACGTGAGTTACTTATGATAGAGTTAACCACTCCCTAAGCGACGTTGTGTCCTTGCTGAGTTTTAGGCGGTGCGTCCGGCAGTTAACCCCATAACCTCAACGCAAGCGTTGCGAGGAAAGGTCCCGAGATGGAAGGATCGGTCTCGACAGTCACGGCGGCCGGATATTTTGCAGTCGATGCTGGAAGGAAAGAGCTCACGCTGGTCCGCGGCACGAAATCTGGGTGTGTTTGGAGCTCCTGACTTGGTTATGGCTTCGGAAACCGCGGCGCGGGTTGCCGCAAGAGATCTGTCAGTTGCTCCTCCCGATCGGGATGCGTCCTTTACGCCGGCTGGACTCGCTGCCCTGATCGCTTCGATTCGCGAACGTCTCGAGGTCATCGAAGATCCCGTCAAGCGGCGAATCGGTCTGGCGCGCGAAAACACGACCCCCGCAGGCTGCCGCGTGATCGGTCAGCTTGCGCCCCTGTATCCCGAATGGCTGGGAGACCGGCGCTTCGGGGAAGCCCACGGCTGCCGTTTTCCTTACGTCGTCGGAGAAATGGCGCGCGGGTTAGCGACGCCGGCCATGGTCGTCGCCTCTGCGAAGGCGGGATTTTGTGGTTTCTATGGCGCGGCCGGATTGGACCTGGACACCATTCGCGCCGCGGTCCGCGAAATCGGGCATGCGACGGAAGGACTTCCGTGGGGAACCAACCTCATCCACTCGCCGAACGAACCGGACCTGGAGCGGGCCACCGTCGAACTGTATCTCGGCGAGGGTGTCCGGCGGATTTCAGCCTCGGCCTTCATGGCAATGACGCCCAACGTGGTACATTATTCATACCGGGGCGCTCGCACGGATTCCACCGGCCGAATTGTTCGGCCCAATCAAATACTCGCCAAAGTATCGCGGCCTGAGGTGGCTGCGCAATTCATGGCGCCTCCACCGAAGGAAATGCTGGAGTCCCTGCTGCGGGACGGCCGGCTGACGCCTGCCGAGGCCAGAATCGCGCAGTACGTTCCAGTGGCCGAGGACGTGACAGCGGAAGCAGACTCAGGCGGACACACGGATAACCGGCCGCTCGCGGTGCTCTTACCCTTGCTCGAAGCAGAGCGCGATCGAGCCGCCGCCCGCTTACGGGGTGTCCCCGCCGTCCGCGTCGGCGCCGCCGGCGGACTTGGCAATCCAGCGGCCGTATCCGCCGCATTCGCCATGGGCGCCGCCTACGTTCTGACCGGAACCATCAATCAGACCACTCGAGAATCGGGCCTGTCCGAAACCGCCAGGCGAATGTTGGTCGATGCCGGAATGGCGGATGTCACCATGGCGCCGTCCGCGGACATGTTTGAACTCGGCGTTAAGGTTCAGGTACTGCGAAAAGGCTCGATGTATGCGCAAAAAGCCGGACGCCTATTCGAACTCTACCGTTCGTATGCGTCCATTGACGAGATTCCGCCGTCCATCCGCCAGGGCATCGAACGGGAGATCTTCGGCCGTGATCTCGGGAAAGTCGAGATCGACGTCGAAAAGTTCTTTTCGACAAGGAAACCGGATGAACTGCGCCGGGCGGCCCAAGACGGCCGTCACAAAATGGCTTTGATTTTTCGCTGGTATCTGGGGATGTCGAGCCGGTGGCCCATTACAGGACAGAAAGACCGGCAGTTGGATTATCAAATCTGGTGCGGACCCGCCATTGGGGCCTTCAACGAATGGGCGCGCGGATCGTTTCTCGCCGATCTTGAGAGTCGATCCGTGACGCAGGTTGGCCTGAACCTGCTTGAAGGAGCCGCCATTGCCACCCGTGCCCAGCAGGCTCGGGTTCACGGCATCGATGTGCCCGCGTCCCTGTTCAATCCCCGTCCGAGGCGGCTGGCATGAAATCTCCATGCACCCAGACGCCCATCGCCGTCACCGGAGTTGCAGCATTATTCCCGGGCGGCAGCGGTCCTGACGATTTCTGGCGAACGATCGTCAGCGGCAAGGATTGTTTAACCGACGTTCCGGACACCCACTGGCTGATCGACGATTACTACGACCCCGACCCGGCGAAGCCAGGCAAGACCTATACGCGGCGCGGCGCTTTTCTTTCGCCCGTTTTCTTCGAGCCGCTCGAGCACGGCATTCCGCCCAGCCAGGCGCCAAGCACGGATACCGCGCAATTGCTGGCCTTGATGGTTGCCAAACAGTTGATCGAAAGCAGTTGCGGTTTGGATTTGCGGCGCATCGACCGGGAGCGAATCAGCGTGATCCTCGGGGTTGCCTCGGCGACGGAACTGGTCGGCACCATGTCCGGCAGTCTGCAGCGGCCCGTTCTGGAAGATGTCTTGAGAGAATCGGGAATCACGGACGAAGAAGCCGCGATGATCTGCAGCCGGTTTGGTGAACGCTACGCCGAATGGACGGAGAGCACCTTTCCCGGGCTTCTGGGCAATGTCGTGGCCGGCCGCATTGCGAACCGCTTCGACCTTGGCGGAACCAATTGCGTGGTCGACGCGGCCTGTGCGAGTACCCTCGGCGCGGTCCAGATGGGCATGCAGGAGCTGTCGTGCGGCGCGGCCGACATGGTGATTACGGGAGGTGTCGACGCCCTCAACGACATCTTCATGTTCATGTGCTTCAGCAAGACGCTCGCCATGTCTAAATCGGGCGACTGCCGGCCGTTCGACGCTCACGCCGACGGCACCATGCTGGGCGAGGGCGTAGGCATGTTTGCGCTGCGCAGGCTGGAAGACGCCGAGCGCGACGGTGACCGGATCTATGCGGTACTCCGCGGGATCGGCTCCTCCTCCGACGGCCGCGCGAAGAGTATCTACGCGCCGCGAGCCGAAGGCCAGGCTCGCGCTCTGCGGCGCGCCTACGAAGCGGCGGGCTACCGGCCGGCAACTGTCGGACTGCTGGAGGGTCACGGCACCGGCACACCGGCGGGGGATGCCGCTGAATTGACTGCCCTCCGCGAAGTTTTTGCGGCAAACGGTGCGGCGGTGCAGCAATATTGCGCGCTCGGGTCGGTCAAGTCGCAGATCGGCCATACCAAAGCCGCGGCGGGATCGGCATCTCTTTATAAGACTGTGATGGCCTTACACCACAAGGTCCTTCCGCCGACGATCAAGGTCAACGAGCCGAATCCGGCGCTCGAACTCGATCAGAGCGGTTTCTATCTAAACACCAAACTTCGCCCGTGGATACACGGACAAGATCATCCGCGCCGCGCCGCCGTCAGTGCCTTTGGTTTTGGCGGCAGCAATTTTCATCTCACGCTCGAAGAATACAATGGAACCGCGCCCAGACCGCCGCGTGTTCTCAGCCGCCCAACCGAATTGTGCCTGGTTTCAGCAGCCAGCGATCCTGAGGCGATACGGTTGGCGACGGAGCTAGCCTCGCGCGCTCAAGCCGAGGGATTCGCCTATGCCGCGAAGGAAAGCCAGAAGGCGTTCTCGCGAGAGCACTCGTGCCGGTTGGCGATAGTAGCCCGCGACGCCGCCGATTTGGCGGGCAAGATCGATCATGCGAAAAGCGCGATCCGAAGCGGCACGGACCGAGCGTTCCCCGGAGGGATCTTTCTCGATTCCGGTCCCCCGCTCGAAGGTGGTGTGGCGTTTCTCTTCCCGGGACAGGGGAGCCAATATCTCGAGATGGGCGCGGAACTCCTCACCGCCTTCGACGAGGCCCTGCGCGTCTGGGATGAGGCCGCTTGCGGCAATCCGGACTTGCCCTCCGTCGTCTTCCCTCCGCCGGCATTCTCGGAAGCAGAGCGGGAACGCCAATCAGCCCGGCTGATGGCGACCGAAAACGCACAACCGGCAATCGGGGTTACCAGTTCGCTATATCTCAAGCTGCTCCAGTCGGCCGGCGTGTCGCCCAACTACTGTGCCGGTCACAGCTTCGGCGAAGTCAGTGCACTATTTGCCGCAGGAGTAATTCAGGAAAAGGACTTTCTAACCGTCGCTCGGGAGCGGGGACGGCTGATGGCTGAGGCGGCTCGATCGTGTCCCGGGGCAATGCTCGCCGTGGCGGCATCGGCGCGGCAGATCGCGACGTTTCTCTCTCCGGAATTAACTCTGGCCAATATCAACAGTCCGAACCAGGTCGTGTTGGCGGGGAGTGTCGAAGCCATCGAGCAAAGCGCGAAGGACCTCGCCGAACGTGGCTTTACCGTGCGCAGGCTGCCGGTGTCGACGGCTTTCCACTCCCCGATCGTGGCCTCTGCAGCGCCATCCTTTGTCGATTTTCTGAAGACCATCGCTTTCGATTCGCCCCGCATTCCGGTCTTTGCCACCAGTTCGGCCGAGCGCTATCCCGACGACGCCCATGCCGCCCGGGAGATCCTTGGCACGCAGCTCGCTTCGCCGGTTCGCTTCGCCGATCAAATCGAGGCGCTCTATGCCGAGGGTGCACGGTACTTCATCGAAGTTGGTCCGGGGTCCGTCACCACGGACCTGGCGACCGCCTGTCTGGAAGGCAGGCGGCATCTGGCAGTGGCCATGGATGCGAAACGACGCGATGCGGTAACGTCCTTCTGGTTTGGTCTGGCCAAACTCGCCGCGGCGGGCGCGACGCTCGAAACGGAGTTTGCGTGGCGCGATTACCAAGCCGAGCCCGCTCGAACGGCCAAGCCATCCCCAATGGCCATTGCGATCTGTGGCGCCAATTACGGCAAGAAATATCCCCGCCGCGACAGATCATCCGCACCCGCTCCGCTGCCCCGCCCGCCGGTGCAGCAACTGGAATCAAAGCCGGTTGATGAGGCCGACAATCGCGCGCGTCTCGCGGCCATCGAACAACTCCATCAGCGGATGGCGGAAGCGCATGCGGCGAGCCAGCAGGCGATGACGGAAGCCCATCTCGCCTTCTTGCGCGCGAGTGAAGTCGCATTCGCGCAACTGCAAGGAACGCCAGGCTTCAACACTGCGCCTCTCGATGCATCGCTCCCCGTTTCGCTGCCGGTCCCCGAACCGGTTGCGATTCCGGAATTCACCTCACCTCCCGAGACTGCCGCTTCGGTGGTTCGAGACGCGCCGCGGGCGCCCGCTCCCTCCGGCGATCTCACCGGTCTCGTGCTGAGCATCGTGGCGGATAAGACGGGTTACCCTCGCGACGTCCTCGCACTCGACATGGATCTCGAATCGGACTTGGGAATCGACTCCATCAAACGTGTACAGATCCTGGCCGCGGTTCACGAAGCCAGGCCCGATCTCCCGGAAGTTGACGCCGCCCCTATGGCTGGTTTGCGCACCCTGGGTTCGATTCTCAATTATCTGTCGGCGCCCCCGCAGCGGATAATTCAGATTCCCAAACATCTTGCGGTCAATGGGCTGGTGCGTCTGGGAATCCGCAAGGTGGAAGCGCTCGAAGGGCTTGAGGGAAATCTGCCATGCCGCCTTAGCCGTGCAGTTCTGGCGGGCTCTCCGCAAGATCCGTTGCTTCAGGCGCTGGCGGACGCTCTCACCAGGCACGGACTCACCGCGGTTTTGGCCAACGACGGTGCAGCCGACGCGGATGCCACAATCGTGGTCGATTGGCCCAGTCTTCATGACGGGGACGTGGCGGAGCGGGCTCAGAGGGCTTTTCAGGCCGCCCGGCATTTCGGCGCCAGCCGGGGCCCCAAAGGCGGCATGTTCGTCGGCATCGAATCGGCAGGCTCCCCAGCTGGTTGCGGTTTGACGGCACTGGTCAAGACGGTCGCGATCGAGTATCCCGGGTGTTCCGCGCGATCCATCGAGATCGAAAATGAAACGGGGCCGTCCACCGACGCAGCGGAAGCAATCGCGCGAGAAATTCTAAGCGGAGCGACCGAGTCGGAAGTGATGATTTCGAAAGGCGGCAGTCGCCGCGTGCCGGAGGAGATCGCGCTCCCCATCGGGCTGGACCACGATCTCCGTCTGCTTTCGGATAACCCGGTCATTGTCGTAACCGGTGGCGCGCGCGGTATAACCGCTGCCTGCCTGGTGGCGCTCGCCGAGACCGCGCCGGTGCGCCTCGCGCTGTTCGGCCGCACGGAGATCGGCCGGGAGCCACCCGAATTCGAGCAGGCCGCGAGCGAAGCGGAGTTGAGGGCCGCGATTTTCCGTGCCGCGCAACGGCAGGGGGAGGTGTTGTCTCCCCGCGACGCCGATGCGAGAGCCCGGCGGATTCTCGCGTCGCGCGAAGTCGCTGCCAACCTGCAGCGACTGCGAAATCTGGGTGCGGACGCGGAATACTTCACGGTTGACGTGAACGACGGGCCGGCGGTGTCCGAAGCGCTCGCAGCGGTCCGCGCCAAATGGAGCCGCGTGGATGGATTGATCCACGCCGCCGCAGTCATCGCCGACAAAGCCATCGCGGAGAAATCCCCGGAGCAGTTCGCGCGCGTGTTTAGCACCAAGGCGTTCGGCTTCGCGTCGCTGCTTTCCGCCGCGCGGCAGGATATTCTCCGCTTCATTTATGTGTTCAGCTCGGTTGCGGGGCGCTACGGCAATCGGGGACAGGCGGATTATGCGATGGCGAATGCCGCGGTCAGCCAGATGGCGCGCGATGAATCCGTAAGACGCGGCCCCGGGTGCGTCGTCCGCGCCCTCAGTTGGGGACCCTGGGACGGAGGGATGGTGACTCCGGATCTGCGATCCCATTTCGCGGCCCGCGGAGTTCCGCTCATAGCGATGGATCGGGGCGTCGCTGCATTTGTGCAGGAACTTTGCCATGCCAGCCTGGATGCCGCCGACATCGACGTAGTGCTCGCCGCCCGAGCTCCAAGCCAGTGACCTTCGATCCAATCGCGATTGTGGGCCGCGCCTGCCTCCTCCCGGGCGCGCATACGCCCGAAGAGTTGTGGCGCGTCGCCACCGAAAAGCGCATCGTTCTTCATCCGGTGCCCGACAGCCATTGGCGCGCCGACCGGGGCCGCATGTTATCCTCCGGCGCCTGCGCCACGGATGTGGGGGGCATCGTCGAGGGTTTTGAGTCCATCTGGGACCCCACGTGCTTTCCTGTCGATTCGGTCCTGTTGGCCGATCTGGATCCATTGGTCCACTGGGCACTCCATACCGGCCGCGAGGCCCTGCTCGACGCCGGAATTGCCGATCCTGCCGCGCAACGAATTGGCGTGGCGTCCGGGAATCTTGCTTATCCGACCGAAGGGCTCGTCGATTTCGCGCAATCGGTCTACCTACCCGAAGCGGCTACGAAAAAACGCGGACCAATGAACCGTTTTTCTTCCGGGTTTCCGGTTCATCTTATGTGCCGCGCTCTCGGCCTCACCGCCGGCGGTTACGCCTTAGACGCGGCATGCGCATCGTCGCTCTATGCCATCAAACTCGCATCCGACTGGCTTCACAGCGGGCGCGCCGATGTCATGCTGGCTGGGGCCCTTAATCGCTGCGATGGCCTGATCATTCACTCGGGATTCACTGCCTTGCGCGCCTTGAGTCCCAGCGGACAGAGCCGTCCGTTTCATCGCCATGCCGATGGTTTGGTTCCCGCCGAAGGCGCCGCGTTCCTGGTGCTGAAAAGGCTTCGGGATGCGGTCGCCGCTAATGATCGGATTCTGGCCGTGATCCGCGGCATCGGCTTGTCCAACGATGGAAGGAGCGGTGGCGTCCTCTCACCCTCGTCGGAGGGACAGATTCGCGCCATGGAAGCGGCATACGCGCAGTCCGGGATGCACCCTGCCGATATTTCCTTCGTCGAGTGTCACGCGACCGGCACCGCGGTAGGCGACGCCACGGAAGTGCGGTCCATGGCGTCTGTCTTCGCCGGCGCTCGAGACATTCCAATAGGGTCTTTGAAATCGAACATCGGCCACTCCATTACGGTGTCGGGCGCGGCAGGCCTGATCCGGGTCATCGAAGCGATGCGGGCGGGCGTTCTCCCCGCCACCGCGGGAGACGGCCCGCTTATCGACGCGCTCGACGGAACGCCATTCCGCGTGCTTCGGCAACACGAACCTTGGCAGACTTCCGGAATCCGGCGGGCGGCAGTCAGCAGCTTCGGGTTCGGCGGAAATAATGCGCATCTCCTGGTTGAGCAATATGTCTCCGGCACCCACTACCTCGCACCCTCCACTACTCCTCGCGAGCAGGTGGCTGTAGTGGCTCTTGCCGTGCAAGCGGCCGATGGAGATGGAACCGAAGATTTTATTTCCGACTTTCTGATCGGAAATCGTCCAGTCGGGCATCGCGCCGAACGGATACGGCTCCCGTCGGACGGCCTTGTCTTTCCGCCTCGTGACCTTGCCCGGGCCCTGGCGCAGCAAACTGCTGTTCTGAGGGTCGCCGGGGAGGCGTTGTCCAAGGCGACTCTACCGCACCCGGAGCGTACGGCCGTCCTGATCGGCATGCAGTGTGATGCGGAAGCCACGAGACCCGGGATTCGATTGGCGCTTCCCGATCTGTTGCCGCCGGGCACGGATGTAACCGATCACGAGATAGCTGTCGACGAGCCCATGGATGCGGCGCGCGTCGTCGGCTGCATGCCGAATATGATCGCGAATCGCGTGAACCGGCAGTTTTCCATCGGCGGCCCAGGCTTTTCCGTGGCGGCGGAAGAACTGTCCGGCCTTCGCGCTCTCGAGATCGCCATTGAACAGCTCGCGACCCTTCAAGTCGATGCGGCAGTGGTAGGCGCCAGCGATTTTTGCGCCGAACCTGTCAATGCTGCCGCGATTTCCGGGCGTCCCGGCGACGCGGCGTGCGTCATGGTCCTCAAGCGTGTCAGCGATGCCGAGCGGGAGGGTGACCGCATTCTGGGAATCCTGCAATCCGAGCCCGCCGAATTCCCCGCGCAGGATGGAGCCGATCTTGCCTCGCGGGTCCGCGATTGTTTCGGGGTTGCCCATGCGGCGCAAGGTTTGTTGAACGTAGCGGCAGCAGTCGTTTCCCTCGATCGCACGGCCTTACCCGGCGCTCGGCCGTTCCTCCCGGGAGCGGACAGGCGCTCGATCGCGATGACGACCGAGGCAATTGGAGGGCAATCGGCCACGATACATGTCATCGAGCCGGAGCGTTCGCCCTACACTTTGCGGCGGGGACTCGTCACCGGTACTGTGCCGGGTATTCACATCTACTCGGGCCGGGATCTCACGGAGTTGCGGGCAGCGCTCAATGACGGCACGGATTCCGAGGACGGCGATTGCCGCTTGGCCATTGTTGCCGCATCCGACGAACTCGGCGAGCGCGTCGCTCAGGCAAGATCATTCCTTGAGGAAGATCCACATGGCAAAACGCCGCCGGAGGGAATCTTCTTTCAACCCGGTAGGCTGGAGGGAGAGCTCGCGTATGTGTTCACCGGAGCCGCCGCAGCATATCCGGGAATGGGACGCGATGTTCTGCTGGCGTTTCCCGAGCTGGCCGAGCAATTTGGCTCTAAATGCCAGGTAGACGTGCGGCGCTACGCGGGGTGGGTCCATAGCGGTACCCGGAACCCATCCGACTTCCAGCAGCTCTGCGGATCCACGCTGCTTTGCCAGGTGCACGCCCGCTTTACCCGAGGTACGCTCGGTCTCGCGCCGCAGGCGGCCATCGGTCTCTCATCCGGAGAAACCAATGCGCTCTTCGCGCTGGGCGCATGGCATGGAATGGGGGAGTTCCTCCGCGAAATCGAAGACTGCGGACTCTACACGCGGGTGCTTGCCGGACGCGCCGACGCGCTCGGCGGCAGGCGCTGGATGCATTACCGGATCTCGGCGCCGGAACACGACGTGTTTGAAGCCGTCCGCGATGAATCTCAAGTTTTCGTGGTTATCGTAAGTGCTCCCGGTGATGTGATTATTGGGGGCGAGTCGTCAGCGTGTGAACGCATTGCGCGCTCGTTCGGCAACCGCTCGACGCCTTTTGCGTTGCAACTGGCCGTTCACTGCCCCGCGGTAAAGCCCGCAGCCGACCTATGGCGCAGTCTGCATCTTCGTCCTACTGAACAGCCTTCCGGAATCCGCTTCTACTCCAATGCACGGGGCGTCGCTTACGATCTTACGAGTGAATCGGTGGCCGATGCTCTGACAGAGCAGGCGCTCGCCACTGTTGATTTTCCGCGAACGATTCTCAGAGCCTGGGAAGACGGCGTGAGAGTCTTTGTGGAACATGGTCCCCGGGATCAGTGCACACAATCCATTCGCACAATCCTCAAGGGCCGGCCCCACCTGGCGGTTGCCCTCGATGCAAACGGCGTTTCGTCGCTGCGGCAGGCACTGGCAGCGGCTGGGGAACTGTGGTGCGCCGGCGCCCCGATCGATATCCACGGACTACGGCGACGCTTGAAATCCCTTCCTATCCCACGGGCGAATGCAGCGAAACCTCAGGCGGTCGTCACCCTCCCGGCCCATCCGTCACCGCCACTCCGCCTGTCACGCGATCCGGCGGACGAGGGGGTTTTGGTCATGGCTCGAGCGCCCGGGCTCGCACCACTTCTCGAGTCGTTCTCGCTTCCGCAACCCGGCGATCGCGCGGCAGCCGACCCCCTGCATTCTGCCGTGCTCGCCATGCACGCAAAGATGTCCGAGGCACACCAGTTGCATATCGCCGAACTCGGCCGCTTACACGACTCGTTCCTCGCCGCCGAACTGCGGCTGTTGAGTCTCCTTTCCCGAACGGCACCCCAAACTCGCCGGAATGGATCTTCGCCGCGGGAGTCCGAGCGCGTGAAGCCCCGCCGCGTCTTTTCACGAGCCGATCTTGAAAAGCTCGCCACCGGCCAAATCTCGGATGTCTTCGGTGAGGCCTTCCGCGCGCAGGACGGCTTTGCGCGCCGGGTACGCATGCCCGAGCCGCCGCTGCTGCTTGCCGACCGCGTCATCGATCTCATCGGAGAACCCAACTCCATGGGACTCGGCAGCATCATCACCGAAACCGATATCCGCCCTGACTCGTGGTACCTCCATCAAGGCTATATGCCCGCTGGTATTTCCGTGGAATCCGGCCAGGCCGACCTGCTGCTCATCTCGTGGCTGGGCATCGACGGATTCAATAGGGGTGAGCGCGTTTACCGGCTGCTCGGTTGCGAACTCACCTTTCATGGCAGCCTGCCGAAAGCCGGCGAGACACTGCGCTACGAGATCCAAGTGGATGGACATACGACTCACGGCGACGTGCGCATGTTTTCCTTTCACTATGATTGCCTCGTTGACGGGAAGCCAAGATTGACCGTCCGCCAGGGCCAGGCCGGTTTTTTCACCGATCGGGAACTGGCCGGCTCCGAAGGTGTGCTGTGGTCCGCCGAATCCGCCCGTCCGACGCCCGAAGCCGTCGCCAGGCTGGATCGTCCGGCACTTCTGACCACGCGCCGAGCCTTTGATGCTTCTCGAGTTTGCGCATTCGCCGAAGGGCGAATGGCCGAGTGCTTCGGAGAACCGTTCGAGCGCGCTCATTCGCACACGCGTTCGCCGCGGATTCAAACCGGGCGCATGCTGCTGCTGCACACGGTTGAAGACTTCGATCCAACCGGAGGCCCGTGGAAACGCGGCTACCTCCGTGCGGAATATCCGATCTCGCCGGACGCCTGGTTCTTCGAAGGGCACTTCAAAAACGACCCCTGTATGCCCGGCACGCTTATGTTTGAAGGCTGCCTCCAGGCGATGGCGTTTTATATGAGCGCGCTTGGGCTAGCCTTAGAGCGTGACGGGTGGCGGTTTACGCCTGTTCCTGAAGAGACTTTCCATCTGCGTTGTCGCGGGCAGGTCTTGCCATCCTTCGGAACGTTGACCTACGAAGTTTTTGTCGACGAGATGCACGCCGGCTCCGAACCGGCTTTGTACGCCGATGTCCTCTGCAGCCTTGACGGCCTGAAGATCTTCCACTGCCGGCGCCTTGCTCTCCGCCTGGTGCCTGGCTGGCCACTCGAGGAAGTCTCGTCCGAACCGTCCGCCCATGTGCCCTTCGATCAACAATCCCTCATGGCCTGCGCGCTCGGACGTCCGTCTCATGCCTTCGGCCCGGACTTCGCGATCTTCGACGGCCCCACGAGAATTCCCCGCCTCCCGGGACCGCCCTATCATTTCATGTCTCGCGTCACGCGAGCGAGCAAAGGCAATCCAATTGTGGGGGCAGTTGCGGAAGCGGAATTCGATGTCCACAGCGATGCCTGGTATTTCGCCGAAAACGGCAGCCCGGTCATGCCGGTGAGTGTGCTGGTGGAGGTACTTTTACAGCCCTGCGGCTGGCTCGCGTCATATGCCGGGACCTGGCTCAAGGCGCGGCAGGATATCTTCTTTCGCAATCTCGACGGGTCGGGCATTTTCCATGCCGAGGTCACCCCGCAGAGCGGCGTGCTTCGAACCACTGTCACGCTCACTTCATGTTCGCCTGCGGGCGCGATGACGATTACCGGATTCAAGATTGCTTGTCGTTCCTCCGATCAACTCGTCTTTGAAGGGACTGCCGTCTTCGGCCACTTTCCCGCGGATGCGCTACGCAATCAGGCTGGCCTGCCGTCGTCTCCCGAAGAGTTGGAGTGGATGGCCGCGGCGCCCAACACACGCATGTCGGTCAACGATTTTAGCGCTGCGCTCCGACTCGGGCGCGGCAAACTGCAAATGATCGACCGGATCGCCTGCTTCTGGCCGGAGGCTGGCCGCGCTCGTCTGGGAGTGTTGCGCGCGGAAAAGGATGTCGATCCCAAGGATTGGTTCTTCAAAGCGCATTTCTTTACCGACCCCGTTCAGCCCGGATCGCTCGGCCTCGAAGCTGCGATCGAAACCCTGCAGTCCTACCTGCTGCTTTCGCGGCGGTGTGTCGGCATGCGGAACCCCCGTTTTGAGCCGGTTGGTATCGGTGTTCCCGTCACCTGGACCTTTCGCGGACAAGTGCTCCCACACAACCGCGTTGTGACGATTCTTCTCCAAGTGCTCGAGTTGACCGAAGATCGGGACCGCATCTCCGTGGTCGCCGAGGCGAGTCTGTGGGTCGACGGGACCAAGATCTATTCCGTCCCCCATCTCGGAATGCGGCTGATCGACGACGCCCCGGCGGAAAGTCTGGACGCCCCCGCCACGGAAATTCTGGACCCCGCCATCGACGTCTGGCTCCAGGATCACTGCCCCACCTACACGATACCCGTTCTGCCCATGATGTCCGTGCTCGACCGGCTTGCTCACGCTGCCGCGAGACCGACACCCCATGGCCGCGTCATCGAAATCCGCGACGCGCATCTGAATGGCTGGATCGCCTTTGATCGCGGCGCCCGCCGCCTCAAAACAGAGACTGTCGACAAGGGCACGGGAAACGTCGAGGTGACGCTCTCTGTTTGGCGCGATGCACCGCACGCGGCGATGTCCCGTTATGACGTTATGGCGGCGGCCCACGTTCGGATCGGCAACCAGTATCCTCCCCCTCCTCCTCCGATGCCGGCACTGACCGGCGCGGAACTGGCACACGATCCGCCCGCACTGGACATCTACGAGACAGGCGAACTGTTTCACGGCGCCCAATTCCATTTCCTCAAAAAAATGTGGCGTTCGAGCGAAGGCTCATCATTCCTGCTCGACGCCCACACCGCGGCGGTGCCGCCGGGCTTCCTCGATCAGGCGTTATTCGACGGCATCGCCCACGGCATACCGAACGAAAACCTCCGGCTCTGGTCTGAGCGTATCCCCGCGGATCAGGTCGGCTATCCGTCGCGCATAGCCCGGTTATCGCTGTTCTCCGATTGTCCCGCGGATAGACAGTCCCAATGCGAAGTCCGATTTGACGGTTTTGATCGCGACCGGTTGCGGTTTCCTAAATTCCGGGCTCAACTAATCCGTGACGGCCGGGTGTGGGCAGAGATGGAACTCATCTACACGCTCTTCAACAAGGGTCCGCTCGGCGTCGCCCCGGGACGTCTGCGCCGCCGTTTTCTGCGCGACAGGAACTACGTTCCCGGAATGATTGTGGGGGAATCGAGCGTCGGGACGACCCGGGTCACCGCCGCCGATCTCAGCAGCACGGATTGGCTGCCCGGCACCATCGATTACGCATTCGGAATCGCCGAAACTGATCGGCTCTCGAGCGTCGCTATCCGCCAGCACATCTCACAAAAGGCAGAAGTACATCCGGCCACGGTCACCATCGCAGCGGACTTTCGCTCCGCTCAGTGTGACCGCTTTCCTGTCACCCTCTTTCCTTTGAACACCGAGCGCAACGAGTATGCCGTAACAGTCCGGGACGACGGACCGCCGCGCGTTCAATGTGACGTCGTGCGGCAGATGTGGACGAAACTCTCGGGTATAGGCGAATGGCCTGTCGTCGACCTTCACGCCGGTTTGATCGAGAGATTTGTGCGCCGAGTGGAACTGGACAACCCTGCTGCCTTCGTCGCTCTTCGCGGCCGGCCAGTCCTGTATCTGGCCAATCATCAGGTTGCGGTGGAGTCTGTCATTTTCAATGTCTTGCTCAGTGCATTGTCGGAAGTTCCGATAAAAATCATTGCCAAGAAGGAGCATCGTGAAAGCTGGATCGGCCGGCTCATCGATATTGCCGGCCGGTACCCCAATGCCCGGCAGCCGGTTCCTATTCTCTATTTCGATCGCTCGGACCCAAGCTCTTTCTTCGCCCTTCTCGAGAACTTCAGATCGACCCTGAAAGACAGTGCCTTCTCCCTCATGGTTCATGTGGACGGCACCCGAGCGACATCCTCTGGGGCGCGAACGTCGCAGGTCAGCGCGAACCTCCTTGATTTCGCTCTTGAAATGAATCTCCCTGTCGTACCGGTACGTTTCATTGGTGGGCTGCCCGCGCGCCCCGTGCCAACCCGTCTCGAATATCCGTTTCAATACGGGCAGCAGGACATCCGCGTCGGTTCCCCCATCTCTGCCGATGCCCTGCGCGAGTTCTCCCTTGCGGAAAGATCCAAGTACGTCGTCAATTCCATAAATGCGCTCGCGCCGGAAGACGAAGTTCCCTTGCCGCCGCATCCAGGCCGGCCGAACTCCGAAACGGCGGTGTTACTTGAATCGATACGTTTCTCGAGCCATCTGTGTGAGGAAAGCCGGCTGGTTTTGGCAGAGGCCGACGGCGACATCAGGGTCGGGACGCCCGCACGCTCCGCATCCGCAACCTGGGTCGCCGAGTTCGCGGCGTTTCTGCGTAACACTTACATTTGACTACCCGGTCGTCACCACGGCTAGGGCGCTCGCCACACGATCAGCGCAGATTGTTCAAAAAAATCTTAGGGTAGGAAGCCTCTTCAATGGCAACCAGAGGTAGTAGTTCGGTTGGAAGTCCAGCCGTATTGCGGGCCACCCCCAGAAATGCGAGAATCGCAGTAGTGGGTGGGGGTGCTTCAGGGCTGAGCGCCGCCTATCTTTTGAAAAGGGCGAGGTACTCTCAGGTGACGGTCTTCGAGAAGGAGAGCCGGCTCGGGGGCAAGTGCGTATTCCGCGCACCACGTAAGAAAACACTTCGTTTGAAATGGCCGCATCCGCCACATCACGAGCCATCCGACAGTTAAGCCGGTCCACGCTGTTCGCCGGCATCAGCGAACAGGATCTGATCGCTGTTCGACCTGCACCGGAAATGATTCTCCTCCCGGCCGGACAGACGCTCATGCGGCAGGGCGATACGGGGACGGATTATTACGTTCTTGTGAAGGGCCGGCTTTCGGTTCTCGTCAAGAATGGACAGGGCGCGATTGTCGCTCGGGGCCGCGTCGTTCCCGGTGAGGGTGTCGGCGAAATGGGCCTGCTGATGAACGAACCGCGCTCCGCAACGGTGGCCGGCACGGTGGACAGTGAACTCGTGCGGTTTTCCCAGGAGAGCTTCCTCAACCTGTTGGAAACTCATCCTCGTACCATGATGGAGGTCGCACGCCTCGCCATGCGCCGTCTCAAAGAGCAGTATACGGACCGGCGCCAGCAGTCCTTCCCCGCCATTGCGATCGTGCCGCTCGCGGAAGATTTTGACTCTGCGGGTATGGCGAGGGAACTCGCTCTACAACTGAGTTCGTTCGGGCCCAGTACCAGCGTGGAGCCTGGGTTCGCCGGACTCGATTTCTCCTCGGCCCCCGACATCGAACAAGGCGAAAAACTGACGCAACTGGAGCGCGAGAACCGCTTCACCGTGTATTCATGCCGCGGTGGTACGGATGCGTGGTCCCGACATTGCACGCAAACCGCTGACCTTGTGTTGTTGTGTGCCAATGCCGCAGGCGAGCCGGAGCCGGGGCTGAAGAGCGTTGCTCTGCTGCAAAGCGTCCGGCATGATCTGCTCGGAAGGTTCGACCTGGTAATGGTGCATGGGAGCGACTGGAACCGGTCCTGCCGGAGCCAGAACTGGATCGTCCGCATCGCGCCTGCCGAGCACCACCACATTCGCGCTGGTAACCGAAAGGATGTTTCCCGGCTCGCCCGGATCGTCGCCGGTCAGGCCGTCAATCTGGTGCTGAGCGGCGGCGGCGCCAGGTCGTTCTCGCAAATTGGCGCGGTGAAGGCGCTCGTAAAGGCAGGCATTCCAATCGATCGAGCCGCGGGCTCCAGTATGGGGGCCTACGTTTCCGCTATTTATTGTTACGACGGCGATCTGGACGCTCTGGCCCTGCGGACGCGTAACGAAATTCTCGAACGCCGCCCCGCCCGCGATTTAACTCTGCCGATTCTGTCTCTAATGACGGGACGACGCCTCAATGCCGTGGCCATGAGCATTTGCCCGGACTGGCGCATCGAAGACTTACCCTTACGGTATTTCTGCCTTTCCGCCGATCTTGGCGAGGCTTTAGTGGTCGAGCACTTCGACGGAATTCTCTGGCAGGCGCTTCGCGCGAGTTGCGCGCTGCCTGGTTTCGCTCCGCCGCTGTTGACAAGAGGCCGGCTGCTGGCGGATGGAGGGATCCTGAACAACCTCCCGATTGACGTAATGCACAAGCATTTTTCAGGGTCCATCATCGCCGTCGACGTAGCTTCTTATGGTACCCTCCAACTCTCCAGCAAGTATGAACTGCAGTGTCCCTCGGGTTTCGAACTTCTCTGGGACAAGATCAGGCCGTTCGGCAAACGGGAGCCGATTCCCAACATCCTGGAGGTGCTGTTCAGGTCTGCGACTCTCAGCAGCGAGCTCCACGGCAGACAGTGGCGTGAAATGGCGGATTTTATCGTTACACCACCAGTCGAGGCATTTAAGGTGACCGATTTCCATCGCTTCGATGAACTCGTGGAGACCGGTTACCGCCATACAATGGAAAAACTGGAGGCAGCAGAGAAGGATCCGGTATTGAAGTCCAAGTTGTGGCCGGGTCAGGCCACTCGTGACTAAGGCGCCGGCCGTCACCGGATTTTTGCAACCGGGCTACACATGGCCGCGAAATCCTGCTAAATTGGAGAGACCTCGCTCGAAGGGCTTAGCGGTTACATTCAGGAAAGAAGGGCATCATGACGAAGACGCTGGTCTGGGTGATTCTATTGGTTCCGGCGATCGCTGCCGCTCACGAGGGCCGATCTTCCGGCAGTGGGACTGGCGACCTCCGCACCCACTTCGCCGGCCTCATCATAGGTCTTCTGCTATTCCTGTTATTCGAGACGGCGGTGTTGTATGGAAACTTCCGGACCTGGTTTCGGAATCCCAATCATCCCGAGCCTCCGTCACCCGAGCGATTCTTTCACGGCGCGGTCTTCTCCTTCGTCGCCATGGTTTTCACGGGCGTAATTCTTACCCTGAATTTTTCGGGAGCAGATCTGTCTCATTCGCCGTTGATGTCATTTTACGGTTACAACAATGTTTGCATCTTCTTCGATTACCCGCCGTCCACTTACGTGTGCCCGGTTTATTGGTTTTTTGTTTCCTACCTGATCGGCCGCTACGCAGTGGAGGACACCAAACGCCTCATGCAGTTGACCAACGTCGGGCATAGCCAAAAGGCGTTGTTCTATGCCGTGAACGTCCTTCTCGTCCTGAGCGTGGCTTTCTTCTTCGTCACGCTTTCGATTGACCCGGCAAAAGACGTATACAGCCACACCATCCCGTTCGTCTTTATGATTGCGACGCTGCCATCCGTGTGGCTGATGCATTACTTCCAACGCGAAAAACCTTCAACCCTGCTCACCGCCGGCGTAGGCGTGTATATGGCTTTGACAGTCACCAAGCTCGTTTTCGACATTTATGCGCTCAGCAGTGGACATCATATGCCACCGTCCATCGCCCAGGCGGTCGATGTGCTATGGATGATTTGCACGCTCTCCGCGCCTTTCATTATGCCCGCGCCGGTCGTCTCCAGTGCGCCGGTTGTCTCGAAACAACTTACTGCCGCGTTAAACTGACGCTTTCGAGCAGCAGCGCTGCACGCCGCTCTCAAAGCAATGCTTCCCAGGATTCATCTCTACCGCCAGACGGAGTGCCTGCGCCCTGGCGCACGCGCCCCTGCAGAACCCCGCAATAATCGCTGCGTGTACCCCCAAAGGGCGGGGTGGTTATCCGATCAACGCTGTTGGGTTCCGGAATGGAAGTGTGGCGCAAGGTCTCGGCTCCCCTGATTATCCTCCTCGTCCGGCGACTTTGTTTGTAACCCTGTCTGGTTCGGGGGTGCCGACAAATGCTGCGCGATGACATCTCGGGTAATTTCCATAAGGCGGTCAATCCCTTTCGGGGCGTAATCGGCAGGATCGATCGGAGCGCCAATCGTTACGCGCACCTTATTTCCCCGGCGTAGGGTGAGCCGACCGGCGGGAAGCGTGTGCCGGGTGCCGTCAATCGTGACGGGCAGAATCGGCATACCCGTTGACATGGCCATAAGAAAACCGCCCCGTTCGAACGCACCGAGTTGACCGGTTCTGCTCCGCCCGCCTTCCGGCGCGATCCACACGCTCATGGATGCGTCCAGGCGCTGACGGGCGGTGATCAAAGCGCGGATCGCACGGAGGCGATTCGCGCGGTCCACCTCAATGAAGCCGGCGGCACGCATGGCTCTTCCGACGAAAGGAATCTGAAAGATCTCTTTCTTGGCCACCATCCGCAGAGGGATTCCTAGCGCCTGGAAAAGCACCGGAATGTCGTAAGATGATTGATGATTACTCATCACGATGTAGCCCTTGCCGACCCTGATGTGCTCGTGGCCAATGACCTCCAGCCGGATCCCGGCATAATTCAACAGGCCGCGCGACCAGGAGTCGAGGCGTTCGTCGCAGACCTGCGGCGAAAGCGTGCCGCGCGCAGCCTCGACGATCGTCGGTAGACCGACACGCAGCGTTTTGAGCCATACACTTGCGACGAGGTTAAGGGAGGGGATCATTGCCTTACTCCGGTAGTTCAGGACGGTGATCTTGCTCCTGGAGTTCCGCTGCGCAGAGGCACTGTTTCTGTCCTCGATTTAACTTCGAGTCGCCCAGCGGCTGCAAGCAGCGTCAATCCTTCATAAGGTTCGAAGGGTGACGCAGCGTTCAGGATAAACCGGAAGCGCTGAGCCAGGAAGCCCAAATTTGCGGCGCTTTCTTACCAGGCGACATGGAGCACCCCGCCGGTGATATAGGTGGTGGAGGACTGAATTGATGCCCAAACCCAAAAGCGGCGCGGTGCGACAGGATCATATCCACAACGAACGGATAGTGGATTCTTATGGGCCGGAGGAGCAGACCCCGGCGTAGTACAACTATGTGGAACACAAAATCCGCTTCCCGTTCCAAGCCGAAGGCATCCGGACCAAGGGGGTCTCGCCGCTGCTCGAGGGTGCACGGGTTGAAGTCCGACGCCGGGCTCCGGAAGACGCTGGCCCTTGGCAGAAGAGTGACACGCCGACATAACCGTCAACTGACCGCCCGGATCTTGTCCGAGTGGCCGACCACTCGCTCGGAGTATGCCGGGGGGGGGACGGCACTTCTCTGTATAGCTCGTTTTGCCTCGACCTGTCCGCCCCAGATGCTTAGGCCGTCAGGAATGCCAATCAAAATCAAAGACCGGCCATTCAAGTTCGGCACCGGCTTGTGATCTTTATGCGTTTCTGGTAAAAGTTCAATCGATGAATGTATCCACCATCGTCACCGTCCTCTTGCTCGGATTCCTGGCGCTCTATCGCTTCCACCCACCAAAGGTCGAAGCCCTAGCTTAGTGTTCGGTCGCCCTGCGATCCCGGACGCCCGGGGGGGAGTACCTATGAAAAAGAAGCTCCAAACGTGGTTGACTGGTGTGGGCTCGGCCTTTCCCAGCGCCTTCAGTCCCTACTGGCGCGCGGTGCCGCTAGGGCGGATGAAGATGCTTCTGGCAGGGTACTTCTTCTTCGCCTCCGCCGGCGGTTTCGCCATCGATCTATTGCAAATCAATTCTTCCCGTGTCGGTGGAGGGTTCTTTTGGCCCCTCTTATTGGGCACGGGAGCGACGGCGGCTAGGGCTGCCGCAATCAAAAGAGTTCGTCTTATCCCTCCTCTGCTTCTGCTGATTGTCGTGGCCGCCTGGCTGGGCTACTGGGCCTCGCACGTTTCGACGCCTTTCCCGGTCCCCGACGCGGCGCATCGGCGCGTGCTATTCGACGCGATCGGGATCTTGGTAGGTATCGGTTTGGGGGCCCGATTTCTGTTGGTCTTCGCTGGTACGGAGGGCCTGGCCAGCGTGCGCATGCAGACCGAGCTTTCTCTGGCCCACGGGATTCAGGCGACCCTGGTGCCAACAATCTCTTTCCGCAACGCGACGTTCGAGCTATACGGCAAATCGGTCCCGAGTACAGAAATGGGCGGCGATTTGATCGATGTCATCGAGAGCGGCGGCGGTCTGGTCGCCTACGCCGCCGATATCTCCGGACACGGCCTGCCCGCCGGCCAGCTCATGGGGATGTTGAAGACTGCGATGCGGCTCGCGGTACAATTCCGCCAACGGCCAGTAGCCGCGCTCGAAAGTGTGGACCGCGTGCTGCCCGACGTTAAGGAACGTGAAATGTTTGCCACCGTAGCCATGCTCCACTTCGATGGCTCTCGTGAAGCTGAGTACGCGTTGGCGGGCCATCCCCCGATCCTCCACTATCGGCATGCCACCAGGGACACGGCCCGCCTCTCCATGGAGCAGCTTCCGCTGGGGCTGATTCCTGGCGGCTCTTATACCAGTGAACGCGTGACCTATTCACCGCTTGATCTTTTCCTGATGGTTACCGACGGCATAACGGAAGTAGCCAATGCCAGAGATGAAGAATTTGGCCTGATACGCCTGCAAGAGCTGCTGACGCAGCACGCTACGAGACCCTTGCCGGAGATTTGGGATTTCATCATGCGCGACGTGAAACAATATGGTCGGCAGCAGGATGACCAAAGTCTGCTCCTGCTGCGAGTGCTCGACCCGGTCATCCCCCTCAAGACCTGAATTCCAAAGAGCCGCAGGAAACTCGAAACCCACTTGGACGCACAATCGGCGAACCGTAATGTGCCCCGGACTTAGCCAGTGATTTCTCCCGGATGACCGGCAACCCGGCGTTGGACAGGGGCGGTCAAGTTGCCGGTTAAACGGCCTGCCCGTAGAACTGTGTCCCCTCACTCCTCCAAAGCCCCCTGCGAGGACTCGAACCACGTTTCTTCGGGGATCCGAGCTGGAGGACTGCTCGAGCAGCGTAAAGGGCACCGGCCATGGGCGCCGCTATAAACCTGCCGGCCCGCCGGTTCAAGCCAACATCCCCACGGCCACTTTTGATGGTTTCGCAGCGCGCTTTGGCAGTCTTCTTGACGCGACTGATCTGTCTAGCATACTCTCTGGCTGATTCCCTTCGCACGATTGTTCTGCACTACGAAATGAAAAACTGGTCGCTGCAATTATGATTATAAGGAGGAAGTCATGACGGGTTCCCTGGCGGGAAAAACGCTCTTCATCACCGGCGCCAGCCGCGGCATCGGCAAGGCAATTGCTCTGCGCGCTGCGCGTGACGGCGCTCGTATCGTTATCGCCGCGAAAACCGACGAACCCCATCCCAAGCTCCCGGGCACCATTCATACGGCGGCGCAGGAGATTGAGGCTGCGGGCGGCAAAGCGCTCGCCGCAGCCTGCGATATCCGCTTCGAGGATCAGGTGCTGCGCGCTGTTGAGCGGGCGGTCGCAGAATTTGGCGGCATCGACGTTCTGGTGAACAACGCCAGCGCAATCAGCCTGACCGGAACATTGGCGACGCCGGTCAAGCGCTTCGATCTGATGATGGGCATCAATGCGCGCGGCACTTGGCTGTGCAGCCAGACGTGCCTGCCGCATCTCAAAAAGGCCGAAAACCCGCATATCCTGACGCTTTCTCCGCCGCTCGATTTGCGACCCAAGTGGTTTGGGCCGCACCTTGCGTACACCATGTCGAAATATGGCATGTCAATGTGCGTTGTGGGGCTCGCAGAAGAATTTCGCGCCGACGGTATAGCCGTCAACGCTCTCTGGCCGCGTACAGTGATCGCAACAGAGGCTCTCAATCTCATCGAGGGCATCGAACCCGCGCGATGCCGCCGTCCCGAGATCGTGGCCGATGCCGCCCATGCCATCCTGACGCGGCCGAGCCGCAGCGCGACGGGACGTTTTTTCAGCGACGAGGAAGTTCTGACCGCTGCGGGTATAGAGGATTTCACGTCTTATGCCGTCGACCCGGCCAATGCGGGACGGCTTTATCTCGACTTGTTTTATTAATCCGGCTTTAGGCCCTGGCAGCTCAAGCCGGCAGCAGAAAATTAGCTTATTATGCAAATACATATGCTCGCTATCTAAAGTTGATGTTGAAAAGCTGTGGCTGCTCATCTGAAGAGATGTCGACGCGCAGACATTGGCCTGCACCTCTCTTCCGTAGTTGCTCCTGTTGGTTCGCAGGTATACTGATTGGCTAACTCAACTCTTTCGGAGACGCACCTAATGCCACTTGACATCGATCGTTACCGATCGCAATTTCCAGTCACTGAGTCTTCGATTTACATGAACCACGCTGCCGTGTCACCCCTTTCGCGGCGGGTGCGCGACGCCATGGTTGGTTTGCTCGACGAGGTCCACCAGAGCGGCGCCGAGAACTGGGAGCGGTGGGTCCGGACTTACGATTCCGCTCGGCGCTCCCTGGCGCAGTTGCTCAACGCGGAGCCGGGCGAGATTGGTTTCACCAAGAACACCTCAGAAGGAATCTCCATTTTTGCAAACGGCTTCGAGTGGCAGCCAGGAGACGAGATCGTTTCAATCGAAGGCGAGTTCCCTGCCAACTACTACGCCTGGAAGGCTCTGGAAAAACGCGGCGTGGTTTTAAGGTTGGTTCAGCCGGTACAAGGCTGCGTAAGCCACGAGTCAATCGTGAGTGCGCTGTCTTCCCGCACGCGCGTCGTGGCGGTCAGCTTCGTGCAGTACCTCAGCGGATTTCGCCTTGACCTTGAAAAACTGGGCCGGGTTTGCGCTGCACATGGCTGCCTGCTGTTCGTAGACGCGATCCAGGGTTTGGGAGCGTTCCCCCTCGACGTCAAAGGGGCTCAAATCGCCGGCCTCGCCGCCGACGGCCACAAGTGGCTGCTGAGCGTGGAAGGCGCCGGAGTGCTTTATGTAAACAGGCGGGTGATCGAGAAGATCACACCGACAGAGGTTGGATGGTGGACGGTGCGCGGTTGGGCCGATTTCACGAACCGAGAACTGACCTGGCGAGACGACGCCCGCCGGTACGAGTGCGGTTCGCTCAACACAGTTGGAATCTATGGCTTAGGGGCTGCGGTTGATCTTCTGCTGGAAGTCGGAATTCAGAATATCGCCGAGCGGATTCTGGACTTAACCGATCGACTACGGCGCGGACTGCTGGAACAGGGCCATTCGGTTTTCGGCTCCCGGGAACGCGAAGAAGCCTCCGGAATTGTCTCCTTTGTGCCCCGCCAGGGCGCCGCCGAGGGCCTTCTGAAGACCCTCCTTGCTCACCGCGTGCAAGTGGCCGCACGCTGCGGGATGGTGAGGGTCTCCCCTCATTTCTACAACACTGAGGCGGAAATCGACCGGGTGTTGGAGTTGGCCTCACAGTAGGGCCGGGGTCCTTGTGGCCACCCCATAAGCGTTAACCTAAAGACGCGGGGGCTACGAGAGCCGCGGAGCGGCGGCAGAAAGTAGCCCACGGCGTAAGAAGGTGTGAAAGAATCACCAAGCGCTGTCATTCCGAGCGGAGCGAGGAATCTGCAGTTGTTCGTTTTCAAGGAGATAAATGCAGATGCTGCGCTTCGCTCAGCATGACAACGCTTTTTTTCACACCTTCTGAGCCTCGATCCCACGGCTTACGCCATGGGCTACTCTCTGTCGGCCCTCCGGGCCTGTATAAAGGGTGGTTATTCCTGGCGCAAGACCTCGATGGGGTCGACGCGTGTGGCCCGGCCTGCGGGCGCAGCACAGGCGGCAAGTGCGACTGCTCCCAGCAGCAGGCTCACGCCGCCGATCACCAGCGGGTCTGAAGCGCGAACTCCGTAAATCTGGCTCGCTACCGCTTTTTCGAGCGCTGCGGCGCCCACGAGTCCGATCGCCAAACCGATGCCTACAAGCGTCAAGCCTTCCCTGAGCACCAACTTCACCACCGACGCTGTCGTGCTGCCGAGGGCCATCCGAATAGCGATCTCGCGCCTCCGCTGCGCTACCAGGTAGGCAAGCACTCCGTAGATGCCGATCGCCGCAAGGAACAATGCCACGGCGCCAAACGCCACGGCCAGCGTCAGCGACGCGCGGCGGGATGCCATGGAGAGCGCGGTGCGCTCCTCCATAGTCTTCACGTCGAACAACGCCAACTCCGGGTCGATGCGGCCGACCGCTGCACGGAGCATGCTGGCTGCGCCCCCTGGTGCGCCGGCGGTCCTGACGGCAAACGTATAATCTGAAGACGGATGCTGTGCGTAGGGGAAATAGTAAGCGCCGAACCCGTTCCTGGTTCCGGCGAGATCTTCCTGGGTGATGGAGTGCACCACCCCAACCACCTGGTACCAAACCGTGTGCGCTCCGGGCTTAGTTGGCTCCTTCAGGTTGTCGGATTGGTACATGCGGTGTCCAATCGGATCGAGGTTCGGCCAGAAGTGCCGGGCCAACTGTTCATCGACAATGACCGTCGGCGGGGCGCTCTCGCTGTCGCGCTCGTCGAAGTATCGCCCGCGTTCGAGGGCGATGTTCATGGTCTCTAAGTAACCTGACGTGACTATGACGCTGTACGGAGAAAACAGGGACTCGCCCGGCTTCATAACGTAGCCCTCGGCCATGATGACGTTGTCGTTTTCGTTGTTGCCGAAGGGGATGTCGTTGGTCGCCCCGGCCGCGACCACGCCCGGCTGGCGCCGAATCGAATCGAGCGCCCGGGTCATCAGAGTCCGCAAATCTCCGCCATTGCGGTACCGGGATGCCGGCACGGTCACGGACGCTGTCAGCACCCCGCTGGTTTTGAATCCCGGATCGACCGCCAGCAAGTGTCGAAAGCTGGCCAGCAGCAGTCCGGCCCCGGCCAGGAGCACAAAGGCAAGTCCAATCTCAGCGCTTACCAAGCCCTGGCGCAGCCTGCGGGTGCCGACGCCGCCCGTGCCCGTGCGTCCGCTGTCGCGCAGCGTACTGGTGAGGTTGATTTTGAACGCGCTGGAAAGCGGCACAAGTCCTACCAGCACACCGACCACTACGGCCAGCGCGAGGCTGACAAGAACCACAGTACCGTCAATGCGGACTTCGTCCGCCCGGGGAAACTGGCTGAGCCCCGTCGCCGCCACGGCCCGCAGAAGGGCTCGACCGAGCAGCACGCCGGCGATGCCGCCCGCTCCCGCCAGCAGCACGTTTTCCACGATCGTCTGGCGCGCGATCTGGGCACGGCCCGCACCCAGTGCCAGGCGCGTGGCGATTTCCTTGCTACGGGCGCTTGCCCGCGCCAGCGCCAGGTTCGTGACGTTCAATCCCCCAATCAGCAGAACGAACACCGCTCCACCCCAAAGCAGGTAAAGCGCGCTCTCTACGCTTTTGACCAGTACATGCTGAAGCGGCTCCACTCGGGTGTAGTACCCCGCATTGACGAGGAAGTCTTTCATCGCAGGAAACCGTTCCAGGTTGGCAGCGTTAAGCGCGTTGATCTGCGCCTGAACTTGGGCGATGGTGGCCCCCGGCTTCAGCCGCCCGATGTGGCCCCACTGGTTATTGTGGTACTCGGTTTTCTGCTGCGGGGTGAACGCTACGGGCACCCAGAGACGGACCTGAGGGTCGACGAAAACGAAGTCCTTCGGCATGACGCCCACGATGGTGAAAGGCGTGCCGCCCAGACGCAGTTCGCGTCCGATCGCAGATGGGTCGCCGCCGTAAAGCTGATGCCAAAGCGCGTCACTGAGGATCACTTTGTTTTCATTGCCGACTTCGCCTTCCTCCGTTGTAAACGCTCGTCCGCGGGCCGGAGAAATCCCCACCAGCTTGAAAAACGATGGGGTCACGTTCATGGCCTCAATTCTCTCCGGTGTGCCGTTGATGTCCAGCGTCGTATTGTTTTCCCCGAACAGGGCTTGTTCCTGTAAGGCAGTTACGGCGCGAAGACGATCGAAGTAGTCGGGAACGGCGCTGACGCTCTGATCGGCTGCCCCGGCTTTTGGATACTCATTCGACATGAGGACAATGGCGTCGGCGTTGGGCCCCGGCAGCGGGCGTAACAAAACCGAATTAACAATCGCGAAAGTGGCAGTGTAAGCGGCAATGCCAATGGCGAGAGTCAACATCACCGTGGCGCTGAATCCCTTGTCTCGAAGCAGGGATCCCAAACCGTGCTTGATGTCGCGGAGCAGGTTCTCCATCGCGTTTCCTTCCTCCTCAATGTCTAATAACGTTCGGAATAGCGTTGCGGTTCGAGAGAATTTCGTTTAAGCCGTCTTCCCTGCCGTGAGTCAAATCAGTCCGTCGGCCGCGTTTGCGACTGTTAACGTTATCTTCGTCTTCCACTTTGATTAGCGTAAAAGGATCGGCGTTCGGGTAACCCTGGTGTAGGGGTAGGGCTTGCCCTACCCGGCTTGCCCTACCCAACAGCAATCGGGGGGCGGCAAGCCGTCCCCCTACGTCGCACAGGGGTAGGGTTGCCCTACCCGCCCTGCAATTGACTCCCGGGCCCGGAGAGGTTAGATTATTGCGCGTCATGGTCACATCCCTTTTCGAGTTCATTGCCGGCTTCATCATCTCGGTCATCTCTCACTCAGGCTATCTGGGCATTGTGCTGCTCATGGGCATCGAGTCAGCGTGCATCCCGCTCCCTTCCGAAGTCATAATGCCCTTCTCAGGATATCTCGTCTCCGCGGGTCGATTCAAACTGGCGTGGGTGGCAATTGCGGGCGCCGTGGGGTGCAACGTCGGCTCGCTGGTGGCGTACTACGTGGGTTCACTAGGAGGCCGGCCGCTGGTCGAGAAATACGGCCGCTATGTTTTGGTGACTCACCACGATCTGGAGATGGCAGACCGCTTCTTCGGCCGCTACGGCGATTGGGCGGTTTTTCTGGCGCGCCTGCTGCCCGTAATTCGGACCTTCATTGCCTTTCCGGCAGGAGTGTCGCGCATGAATTTCCTGCGCTTTAACCTGTTTACTTTCCTCGGTTCCCTTCCCTGGTGCCTGGCGTTAGCCTACGCGGGCATGAAGCTCGGCGAACGGTGGGAGACTTTGCGCGCCTACTTCCATCGCTTTGACACCGTCCTGGCAGTCCTGATCGTAATTGCGGTCGTCTGGTTCGTGCACAACCGGTGGAAGAACCGCATGCGTGCGGCGTAAGCGCCTGCCAAATCTCGTGCGCAATCCATAAACGAATAGCCCTCTCCCTTGGGGAGAGGGTGTCCTGCTGCCGGCGTTTTCATCAGCCGGAGCGGGACGGGTGAGGGGTTTGTTCGGAGCGGGGTGGACCGAAGTTGCTGCCATCCATACACCCCTAAATCGACCGCACCGGCATGTTGACGAGGTCGTCCACGGCGGCAATCTCTCGAGTGATGAACGGCTCACCGTAGCGCACGCCGATCATGTCGCCGAAGTGACGGGCTTGGGCCGCCAGGCGTTCGCGGCAGTCGGCGCGTGAGGGAAACAGGTTCTGCCAATCCTGCCGAGGTGAGAATTGCGAACCATAACAAAGCACGGCCTTGACCTTCCGCTCGAATTGCTCGGTGATGTCAACCACGAAGGTGGGTAGCACGGCAGGCACATACAGCGATGAGTAAATGATCTTCCGTGGACGATGCGGAATTCCCTCGAGCGGCAACTTGGCCAACCCGGCAAGGAAGCAGGCTTCGTAGCCGATTTGGCCGGCCGTGTAGTGGTCCGGATGGCGGCCTTCCCAGAAGGGCAAAATCACGGTGCGCGGCTGGAGGGTTCGGATACGCTGTGCAAGCTTCAGCTTATAATCGCGGCGATGCTCGACCCCGGCATCGGGCAGGCCCAGGTTCTCGCGATGAACGATGCCCATCACCTTCGAGGCGCGAGCCGACTCCTTCTGGCGAAGCGCGACACTTCCGCGCGTGGCGGTCTCACCACAGGTCAGATCCAGAATCCCCACTTTGTAGCCGGCGTCGGCCATCTTGATAACTGCGCCGCCGCAAGTCAATTCGATGTCGTCCGGGTGCGCGGCGATGGCCAGCAGGTCGAGTTTTATTGGACGCGGCATCTGACCTCCGAAGAAGTATCTCTCCTACCCTAGCTTTTTGAGGAATTGCTCCTCATTCAAGTAATACTTGAAGGCCTGCTTCCCGTTGATGAAAACCACCGGAATCTCTTCCTTGAACTTCTGATAGGCCTCGGGATCTTCGAGGATGTTAACTACTCGCAACTCAAAGGCGTGGTGCACGCGCAACACTTCAAGTTGTTCTTTAACATCGTCGCACAGGCAGCAGCCCGGTTTGGAATAAACCACCACCTCAGCCATATTCTAAATCTTAGTAAACGGGTGTGGTAGCGTCAACAGATTAGGAATGTGCGGCTCTGCCGCCCTGTCTTGCGGAAAGGCTTTGCCTTTCCGACCCTTGGCCTTTTAATTCTAAGTTTGTCGGCGAGGCTGTGCCTCGCCGGTTGAGGCGCAGCCTCAACCTAACAATAGTTGGCGCCATGCCCGGAAAGGCAAAGCCTTTCCGCAAGACAGAGCGGCAGAGCCGCTGGTCAGGCCGTAGCACAGAAACGACAGCATCGCACAAGTGGCGTAATTACCTTGCGTGCGCTAAGCTAAATGCGAATTCTTCCTTGGGGACTCTCATGCCGATACGTACGATTATCGAGCCATTCAGGATCAAGACCGTGGAGCCGATACGCTGGACCACACGCGAGGAGCGGGCGCAACTGCTTCGCGCCGCCCATTACAACCTGTTCCTGCTTCCGGCGGAAGATGTGCTGATTGACTTCCTGACGGATTCCGGCACAGGGGCAATGTCGACTCACCAATGGGCGGCGATAATGGAGGGTGACGAGAGCTACGCAGGCAGCAGGAGTTTCGAGCGCTTTCGGCGATCCGTGCAGGGGATCTTCGGCTACAAGCACGTTATTCCGGCCCACCAGGGGCGGGCGGCAGAGCGCATCCTGTTTAGTGTAATGTGCAAGAAGGGAGACGTAGTGCCCAACAACACGCATTTTGACACGACGCGCGCCAATGTCGAATTCGTGGGTGCGGAGGCCGTGGACTTGCCCGCGCCGGAAGGCAAGCAGCCCTCAGTTCCCTTCCCTTTCAAAGGCAATATGGATGTGGAGGGACTGGAGCGCCTGATCGAGCGCGTGGGCAGGAATCGCGTGCCGCTCGCGATGTTGACAATTACCAACAACTCCGGGGGCGGACAACCCGCCTCGCTCGAAAACATTCGGGCCGTGCGCGCGGTCTGTTTGAAGCACTGTATCCCGCTCTATTTTGATGCCTGCCGTTTTGCGGAAAACTCCTATTTCATCAAGCTGCGCGAAGCGGGTTATGAATCGAAGACTCCGAAGCAGATTGCGCAGGAGATCTTCAGTCTGGGTGACGGCTGCACCATGTCCGCTAAGAAGGACGGACTCGCGAACATCGGTGGCTTCCTTTGCACCAATGACGACGCGCTCGCCCAGCAGGAGAAGAACCTGCTGATTCTCACCGAAGGCTACCCGACTTACGGCGGTTTGGCGGGGCGGGATTTGGAAGCGATTGCCGTGGGAGTCGAGGAAGTGCTCGAGGAGGATTATCTGCGCTACCGAATCGTCTCCACGGGATACCTTGGCAAACACATCTCAGACCAGGGCGTGCCGATCGTGCAGCCGCCGGGCGGACACGCCGTGTATGTGGACGCTCGGGCCTTCCTGCCGCACATCCCTCTCGAACAGTTTCCCGGGGTCGCGCTCGCCTGCGAGCTTTACCTCGAAGGTGGAATCAGGTCGGTGGAAATCGGCACGCTCATGTTCGGGGGCGCGGCCAAAATGGATTTGGTCCGACTCGCAATCCCGCGCCGCGTCTACACCCAGAGTCACGTCGATTACGTCATCGAGATCATTCTGGAAGTGTGGAAGAGGCGGGAGGAGATTCGCGGATTGAAGTTGACCTACGAAGCTCCCTTCCTGCGGCACTTCACGGCCTGGCTCGAACCGGCGTAAGGAACTTCTTTAACCACAGAGACACTGAGGCACTGAGAGGAAGGGCAGATCGCTTTGGTGTTCTCCGTGCCTCTGCGCCTCCGTGGTGGAGAACACAATGAATCGTCCACTTCAGAATCAAGTCGCCTTGGTTACCGGCGCCGGCCGGCGCATCGGGCGCGTCATCGCGTTGACTCTGGCGCGCGCGGGCGCCGACGTTGTTGTTTATTAC
>Ga0209415_10003153_pt1 | contig 30685 bp, 30 predicted proteins | sample PeaSoiSIISIP2007_FD_187696 | JGI IMG/M metagenome (GOLD analysis project Ga0209415, IMG submission 187696) | Peat soil microbial communities from Weissenstadt, Germany - SII-SIP-2007 (SPAdes) (version 2) | ecosystem: Environmental > Terrestrial > Soil > Wetlands > Peat | place: Germany... | reverse complement strand
CGGCAGTGTAGGTTCGAAGTTCGTAGACCGGTCCCTTGGCGAACGCCATCATCGCCAAGACGGCGGTTAGAAACCACAGCAGGAAGATTTTTTTCGCCATGACTATCCAGTGTACACGGGCGTCGAGCGAGGCGTGCGTGTTCGCGCGCACCTACGCTGGCGGCTTAAAGAACTACTGCCAGAAATACACGCGGCCCTGTCCGGAACTGTGGCGGTGCTCGAACCCGCAGCGTTGAGCCATGGCGGTCACTTGCTCCTGATTAAAACAAACGCCGTGCCAGGTGTCATCGGGTGAGCTGTCCTCGATCGGGGTACCTTGCACCTGGAACTTGAAGAGCGCTCCCGGACGCAATAGACGATGGACGTCGCGGACGTAAAGTTCGATGATCTCGCGGCTGGGAATATGCTGGAAAACGTGCGATGAGTAAGCGAAATCGAAAACCAGCGGAGGCACCACCGCCAGATCGCACCCGTTGTTTTGATACAGCATCACGTTGGGACGATCGTGAAGCGCAGCGCGCGCCCGGGCCACCATCTCGCCGCTCACATCCACGGCATGAACCTCGCCGAAAACCTTCGAAAGCGCGCGCGTGAGCCGGCCTGCGCCGCAGCCGATCTCGAGCACCCGCATCTGGGCGGGATCCAGGTCCTGACAAATGTTCTCTTGGTCAGTAAGGATTTGCTCGGCGATAGCTTGTTCGCCGGAAGCAAAGAAGTCCTGATCCGTCCAATCCGTCCGGCTGGTGTCGACGAAGTGGCGGGCGTTCTCGCGAGCGCGCTGATCCCAGTCGCGCTGCATCCGCTGGAGCTGTTCGTTCAATGGCAGGGACTTCGGCTTCAAGATGCGGCGGAGCACGGCAGATTACTCAAGCTTAAGGCGCGAGTTGCGGAGCGATGTAGGCGTAGAAGATCACGATGAATCCGATCACCGTCGCCAGCGTGACGCTGTGGCGGATCGTAAACCGGAACAAACGGGCTTCATCGGCGCGCTTCATTCCGGTGGCCGCCGAGGCGACGGCGACGCTCGTCAGGCTGATCATTTTCCCCATCACGCCACCCGCGGAGTTCGACGACGCCATCAGCACCGAGTTCATCCCGAGCTGGTTGGCGGTCACCACCTGCAAGTTGCCGAACAGAGCATTGGCGGACGTGTCGCTGCCGGTGAGAAAGACTCCCAGCCATCCCAACCACGCGCTGAAGAACGGGAATAGCACGCCCGTGGCGGCGAATCCCAGTCCCAGGGTGCCGGTCGCGCCGGAGTAGTTCATCAGATACGCCAGACCCATGACGGACGCGATGGTCAACTCTGCCAAAAAGAGCTGCCGGATAGTCCGGAAGAAAACGCTCACCAGCTTCCCGGGGCTCATACCCAGCAGGAAGGCCGAGACAATCGACACGATCAGGCAAGCCGTGCCCGATGCCGAGAGCCAGTCAAAACGATAAGCAGCCGCATACGGACCTGGGGTCTTCGATACCGGCGGGACAATTTGAACGGCGTTGTGAAGGCCGGGCCAGTTGATCACTTTGCTGACGGTTCGAAGAGCTGTTTGGTTGTAGCCCCACACCAGGACGATGATCACCAGAAGGATGTAGGGCAGCCAGGCCATGAAAATCTCACCCGCGGGGTGCTGTTTGGGAGCTACACCCTGCTCGGCAAGGCTTCTTCCCTCGGACATCGCAAACTGGTCCTTCGGCTTCCACACCTTAAACAGCATCGCGAGGCAGGCCATCGCGGTGAGCGATGCAAGAATATCGGTCAACTGCACACCGACGTAATTCGAAATTACGAACTGGACTCCGGCGAAGCTGATCCCGCACATGAGACACGCCAGTAACACGCCCCTGAGCGCTTTCATGCCGCCCATCACCGCGATCAAGTACGAAGGCACGAACAGCGACAGCGGAGCGCAGATTCGTCCGACCCCGGCGCTGAGGCGCATCTCAGGCAGACCGGTCACTTGAGCGAGCGTGGTAATCGGGATTCCGATGGATCCGAACGCCACCGGGCAGGTGTTCGCCAGCAGACAGATCGCCGCGGCGTAGAACGGTGAGAATCCCAGGCCGGTGAGCATCGCGGCAGCCACCGCGATGGGCGTTCCAAATCCCGAAGCGCCTTCGATGAACGCGCCGAATGCAAAAGCGATCAATAGAGCCTGCAGACGGGGATCGGAAGACAGCGATCCAATGGAATCCTTGATGATTTCGAATTTTCCCGTTTCCTGCGTGATGCGATAAAGCAGCACCGCGGTGAACACCACCCACCCGATGGGGAACAGGCCTTGCGCTGCGCCATACGTCACGGCGGCGAATACGATGGGGACAGGCATGCCGTACAATCCGATCGCCATGAGCACTCCCGCGCCCAACCCGCACAGAGCGGCGATCCAGGCGGGTTTGCGGAGGATGCCCAGCAGCACGACCAGCGTAAAGATAGGGACAGCGGCAACCAAGGCGGAGAGTCCCAAGCTTCCGGAAAGTGGAGTATAGTTATGCGGCCACATAGCGCAAGGAGTCCTATCTTACTTCACTCTTGCCAAACGGCGCTTGCCTGCGAACCTGTAATCGTTGTGTAATCAACATTGCTCGCGCGATCACCTGTGACTACCGCTTCTACGGCTTCCTTCATTCCGTTCCGGGAAAATCGCCTGCTGCACTGGCTGTGCGTGGCGATGGCGGTGGTGATCATCATCACCGGATACCGGCCGGAGAAGGTCTTCGACTGGTGGCTGGAAAACGCCGCGGCCCTGACATTCCTAGCCGTCCTGGGAATCACCTACAGACGCTTGCCTCTGTCGGATCTGTCATACCTGCTGATTCTTATTTACCTGAGCGGGCACGAGTGGGGCGCGGAGTACAAATATTCCGACGTGCCGCTGGGCGAATGGATGAAGCCCTGGCTGGGCACCACGCGCAATCATTACGATCGCGTCATGCATTTCAGTTACGGCCTGCTGCTGGCTTATCCGATGCAGGAATGGTTCATGCGGGTGGTGGGAGTGACCAGCCGCTGGCGCTACCTTCTGCCAGTAGAATCGACGCTGGCGTTCAGCGCCTGCTACGAAATGCTGGAGGCCTTCGCGGCCTCGGTCTTGACGCCTGAGCGCGGCGAGGAATTTGTCGGAATGCAGGGCGACATGTGGGATTCCCAAAAGGACATGCTCATGGCCGGATTGGGCGCCGTCACGGCGATGATCGTGATCTCGACCGTGCGGACGATACGACACCGCAAGAGAGAGGCCGCCTCCCAGGCCGTCGCTGCCGGGGCAGGCTACGCCGCGCGATACAAGCCGAAATGATACGCCTGGAATTGGGTGCGAACTCTGATCCACTCCGGGTCGGCGTTAAGTACGGTCCAGGCTCGATCACGGGCGGTGAGATCTTCAAACGGGATCAGGTACGTGAGCTTGTCCTGTAGCAGGGGGTGAATTCCCGCCCGCGGAAAGACTTCGGCGAGGCGGCTTCCGAGCATGATCTCCGAACGTGTATCGGCGCCTGTATAGGTCCGCAGTTCCCACAGATGCCTCCGCAGTTTCTCGGGCAATCTGGTTGCGATCACGAGAGTCTGGGGGAGGCGGGCACCCGCGATCGCTTGGAGCCTTACAACCGGCCCCCCAGATCCAAAAACAGGGAAAGCAACGCCGCCGAGAGCAATCGAAAACTCGCGGCGAGTCATGAATCAGGAAGCTTTCTTCTTCCGCATCGCCGCCCAGCGCTTGCGCTGCGCTGCCGCCATCTTCTTGCGGGTTTCCGCACTGAACGGCCGGCGTTTACGGGCCGGACCGGCTTGGCTCGCCTGACTCAGCGTCTTACTCAAAAAGAGCGGGGGCCGGCCACGGCGTTTGCCCTGGCTGCGCGCAAGCCGTTCCAGCATGATCATGGTTTCTTCCAAGGCCTGCTTCTGTTCCCGCAACTCGGCGATCATCTTCGTTAGATCCATGTATGAGTACAATTGTAGATTATGAAAACACTGGTCGCCGAGCTATGTGTTGCGCTGTGTGTGACGGCCGGGATGGCGCTGGGCGCCTCCTCGGTGCACGAATTCACCATGAAATCGCTGGACGGCAAGCAGGTGCCTCTGGCGAGCTTCAAAGGCAAGGTCATGCTGGTGGTGAACGTCGCCAGCCAGTGCGGGTACACCTACCAGTACGAAGGACTGCAGGCCCTGTACGTCAAGTACAAGGACCGCGGCCTGGTTCTGACCGGTTTCCCGGCCAATAACTTCGGCGGGCAGGAACCCGGAAGCGATGCGGAAATCGGGGCGTTCTGTAAATCGAAGTTTGGGGTGACGTTCCCGATGTTTTCCAAGATCTCGGTCAAAGGCGCCGATAAGGCACCGCTCTACCAGTTCCTGACCGACGCCAAGGCGAATCCCAAGACCGGCGGCGAGATTCAGTGGAACTTCACCAAATTCCTGGTGGACCGCAATGGCAAGGTGATCCAGCGTTTCGAGCCGGAAGTGGAGCCGAATTCCAGGGAAATCGAGGCTGCCGTGGAAGCCGCCCTGAAATAGGGGCTGCACGCCGCGGGCTTCTTAAGCGTCAAGCTCTTACGAGCCGGAGTGTGCATGGCTGAATGGACGCTCAAATACGCGGATGCCCGGGGGGAAATCCACCAGCAGGTGGCCGAGGCCGAATCCGAACGCGAATTGCGCGACCGCTTCACCGAACAGGGCTTCCTGATCTATTCGATCCGGCCCCGCAGTGAGGGAGTCGCCCAAAGCCTGCGTCCCAGCGGCAAGAAACTCAATCTCGAAAAGTTCCTGATTTTCAACCAGCAGTTCGTCACTCTGATCCGTGCCGGTCTGCCGATACTGAAAGGCCTGGAGCTGCTGGCCGACCGCCTGACCGACCCGAAACTGTCGCGCTACATTCAGGGAGTCCGTCAGGAAGTGAAGAATGGGGCGTTGCTGTCCGACGCCTTCGCGCGACAAGGCGTGTTCCCGCCGATTTACGTCACTACGGTGCTAGCCGGCGAGCGTAGTGGATCGCTGGCAGACGTGCTCGACCGCTTCATCACGTATCAGAAACTGTCGCTCTCGGTCCGGCGGAAATTGATGACTTCGCTGCTCTATCCGGCCGTGCTGGTGGTGCTGGCTTTCTGCCTGATCGTGTTCCTGGTGACCTACGTGGTCCCGAACTTCGCCACGCTGTACAGCAGCATGCAGGCGACGCTTCCAGCGCCGACGCAGTTCCTGATCGCGCTGGGCACGACGGCTCGCAACTACGTGCTGGTGGGGTTTGGGGCATTCATCGCGGCGATCGTGGCATTTCGGATCTGGTCCCGCACGCCCAGCGGATCGGAGCGCGTGGACCGGGTTCTGATGCGCGTGCCGGTGGTCGGCGAGGTGTGGCTCAAATACCAGGTGGCGCAGTTTTCGCGCGTGCTGGGAACGCTGCTGATCGGCGGCATTCCATTGTTACAGGCCCTGGAAACGGCCGCGGATTCGCTAGGCACCCAGGTGCTCAAGAAGGTGCTCGAAAAGGCCGTGAAGACCGTGCGCGAAGGGCAGTCTCTTTCGCAGTCCCTGCGAGCGGCCAAGGTCTTCCCATCGCTGGCCGTCGACATGATCGAGGTGGGCGAATCGACCGGCGCGCTGCCGGCGATGCTGTCGAGCGTGGCGGAGTTTTACGAGGATGATGTTGCGACGCGCGTGGCCGCGATCCTCAGCCTGGTGGAACCCGCCATCATGATCTGCATGGGGATTTTCGTGGCATTCGTGCTGGTTTCCCTGTATCTGCCGATCTTCTCCCTGGCGGATTCGTTCCACGGGTAGTTTGATCCCCCTCCCTCACGGGAGGGGCTATTGCCGCATTCGGTCCAGCCCCGCCTGTCAGGGCGGGGGATAGTCGTCCGAAAAGCTTGTCCACGCCTTGCTCCACCGCCACGTCATAATTTAGTAGTGGCAATGGCCTGGGCGCAGTGTCTTCAGGCTAAGTGACTGATTCTAATGGCTAGCAGCGACCGTATGACGCCCGTCGATCCCCTCCAGGAAGCCGCGCGAGCCCGCGCCGTGGCCGAGCGCTACTACCACGAGTTCGTGGATCTGCGCGAGGTGCGCATCGATCACGACCTGTTCACCTCCATCCCGGTGGACCTGATGTTCCGCTACAACTTCGTGCCCATCGAGGGACACAATGGAACGCTCGATATCGCTCTGGCCGACCCCCGCAACCTCAGCCTGATCGACGAGCTGGCCGTGCTGCTGGGCAAAAAGCTGAAGGTCAAAGTCGCGACCCTCTCGCAGATCTCGGACCTCCTCAAGAAGACCGAGCAATCCCAGCGCGTGCTGGACGAAGTGACCGAGGGCTTTACGCTGGACGTGGTCGGGGACGAAGAGAATCCCGACGAAACGCTGTCCATCGACCGGCTGTCGGGCGATTCGGATATCGCGCCGGTGATCAAACTGGTGGACACCACCATCTTCAACGCGCTGGAACGCCGGGCCAGCGATATTCACATCGAAACACGCGATCAGGAAGTGGCCATCAAGTATCGGATTGACGGCGTCCTGCACTATGCCATGCCGCCCATCGCCAAGGACTGGCACTCGACCATTATTTCGCGCATCAAGGTCATGTCGGAACTGGATATCGCCGAGCGGCGCATTCCGCAAGACGGACGATTTCGCGTACGTTACAAGACCCGGTTGATCGATTTCCGCGTCTCCATCATGCCGACCATCTACGGCGAGGACGCGGTGCTGCGCGTACTCGACAAGGAATCGATGAGCGAGAAGTTCTCGAATCTCTCGCTGGACGTGGTCGGATTCTCGGCAGCCGAACTGGCCAAGTTCCGGCGCTACATCAAAGAGCCTTACGGCATGGTGCTGGTCACGGGACCCACCGGCTCGGGCAAAACCACGACGCTATACGCCGCGCTCAGCGAGATCAAGAACGACGAAGACAAGATCATCACCATCGAAGATCCGGTGGAATACCAGATTCGCGGCATCACGCAGATTCCGGTGAACGAGAAGAAGGGTCTGACCTTCGCGCGCGGCTTGCGATCGATTCTGCGGCACGATCCGGACAAGATCCTGGTGGGTGAAATCCGCGATCAGGAGACCGCGCAAATCGCCATCAACGCCGCGCTCACCGGACACCTGGTATTCACCACGGTGCACGCCAACAACGTGCTGGACGTGCTGGGGCGGTTCCTGAACATGGGCGTGGAGCTGTACAATTTTGTGTCCGCGCTGAACTGCATCCTGGCGCAGCGGCTGGTCCGCATGATCTGTCCGCACTGCAAGAAGCAGGTCAGCTATCCGGATTCGTATCTTGTCGAGAGCGGCCTCGATCCCGGCCAGTGGCGCGATTTCCCGTTCTATGAAGGCGCGGGGTGCTTCGAGTGCGGAGGAACCGGCTTCCGAGGGCGCAGCGCCATTTCCGAATTGCTCGATCTGAGCGACAACATCCGCGACCTGATCCTCAACCGGCGGCCCAGCACGGAAATTCGCCGTAAGGCGCGCGAGGAAGGGATGACCTTCCTGCGCGAATCGGCCGTGGAGAAGGCCCGCGAGGGAATCACCACGCTCAAGGAGATCAACAAGGTCACTTTCATCGAAAGCTAGATCTCCATCCCTATGACCTTGTGGAAAAAAATCGCGCACCTGGTAAAGGATCCCGCGCCGGAGCACGTCTTCGAACTGTCCGAGGCGGGAATCGCCTATTCGCGTAACGGGGAAACCGGTTTCCAGCCTTTCCAGCCCGGAGTGCTGGCGGTATCGCCGGTGACCGACAACCTCCTGCAGCCCGCCGCGGTGTCGGTAGCGCTCGCGCGCATTGCGCCGCCCAACGGAGCCAAGCGGCGTCCGGCGGCTGTGATTCTGCCGGATTACGCCGCGCGCGTCAGTTTGCTCGATTTCGATTCCTTCCCTTCCGCACCCGAAGAGCAGCTTCCGCTGGTGCGGTTCCGGGTGAAAAAGACGATTCCGTTCGATATCGATTCCGCCGCTGTGAGTTACTGGGCGCAGCCGGCCTCGGTTAAGGCCGATGTGAAGAAGATCGAAGTGGTCGCGGTCACGGTGGCGATGGAGATTCTGGCCCGCTACGAAGCCGTTTTTCGGACGGCCAACCTGTACCCCGGCGAGGTCACCACGTCCGGGCTGGCCGCGCTGAATCTGTACAGCGCGAGCGGCGTGGCGGTGATCGCCAAATTGACCGGAAATGTGCTCACGGTGATGGCCGTCGACGACGGGCAATTGAAGTTGTTCCGGTGCCTGACGATCGAAGATGGTGGCCTCAACCAAGTTAACGACGAGGAAATCCTGGCGGTGCTCAATCCCACCTTCGCTTATATCGAAGACGAATTGGGTCAGAAGCCCGAAAAGCTGCTGCTGTGTGGATTCGCCAAAGTGCCGGAAGGTTTGAATCTTGCGATGGAGCCGTTGAGGAGCCGTTTGGGCACGCCGAACGCCTATAACGCGGGACTGCTCGGCTATCTGGAGGGGGCGGCTTAAGCATGCGCATCCAGGTCAATCTCGCCACCGAGCCCTTTCGCCGCGACCGGCCCATGCTGGTGGCTTCCTCGATTTGCGGGGTGGTGCTGTTGGCGCTGCTGGGTGTGCTGGTTTTCCTGATCTTGACCGAGCGCGGCCGGCAAACGGAAACCCGCGCGGCCGTGGCCAAGCTCAATTCCGACCTCCGCAAGATCTCCGACGAACAGACCAAGCTCGACGGCACGCTGCGGCAGCCCGTGAACGCCGAGGTGCTGGAGCGCAGCCTGTTACTCAACTCGCTGATCCAGCGCAAATCGATTAGCTGGACCAGGCTGTTCGCCGATATCGAAGGCGTGAAGCCCGACAACGTCCGGCTGATTCAGGTGCGTCTGCCGCAGATCAACTCGCGCAACGAAGTCACGCTCGATATGGAAGTGGGCGCGCAAAGCCAAGGGCCGGTGATCGAGTTCCTGAAACGCTTGCAAGATTCTCCTTTATTCGGGCCGACCAATCTTTCACGTTCGTCGCCGCCGACGCAAAATGAGCCCTTGTGGCGTTACCGAGTGATGGTGAGCTATGGCCAGAAACTCTAGGGCCCAGGGGCCAGGGGCCAGGGGCCAGTCCCCGAAGCGTGATCTCACGCGAAAAATCCGCATCGTCTTGGGCGCGCTGCTCGCGCTCAACGTGATCGCCGTGGGCTTAGTGCTGTTTCCCCCCGGCGGGTCCGCGGACGATCTGGAGCGCGAGCTCGCCACCCTGCAATCGCAAGTAATGCAGAAACGGGCGCTGCTGGAGCGCAGCCGGCTCAACGTCGCGGCTATCGAAAAGGCGCGCGGGGAAGGCGACCGCTTTCTGGACGATTACTTCCTGGCCCGCCGGACTGCGGACTCCGCCTTGCTTTCCGCGCTGACCGATGCCGCCAGCAAAGCTCAGATCAAAGAGCGCGATCGCGCCCAAACCACCGAGTTCATCGAAGGTTCGGACTCGCTCAGCATGATGACGATCACGGCCAACTACGAAGGAACCTATCGTAATCTGCTGACCTTTATCGACGAACTGGACCATTCCGAGCAGCTGCTGATCATCGAATCCCTGAGCGCCGCGCCACAGCCGGGCTCGAACATTCTGACGGTGAGCATGAAGATCGATGCCTTCATCCGGGACGCATCGAACACGTCCGCGCTCGAGACGGCCCAGACGGTGGCGCTCGAAAAGGTGGCGCGATGAAAATGGCTCCGGCTGGCATCGGCGCGGAACCGAAAAAGCTGGCCATCCTGGGTGGATTGCTGCTGGCGGCGGGCGGCACGTATTACTGGATGAGCCGGCCCGAGGCGCCTGCCGGCACCAACACATCTCCAGCACCAGCGGTGAGCACACCGGCGGTTCCGGCACCCACTTCCACCTCCGCTGCGCCGCGCACCACGACATCCTCTTACGGACCAAGAACGGCCGCGCGAGGCGGCCGCGTCTCCGGTTCCGGCGAAGATTTTCGGCCCACGCTGAAACCGCCCGAGGGACTGGACTTGGCCCGTATCGATCCGACGTTAAAGAAGGATCTCCTGGCTAAACTACGGAATGTGTCCATCGAAGGCGGGTCGCGCAGTTTGTTTGAGTTCTATACTCCGCCTCCACCACCTCCGCCTCCGCCGCCGAAGGTGAATCCCATCAATCCGGATTCGGCGAAACTAGCGGCAGCCAAGCAACTGGAAGCACAGAAGGCGAAAGCGCAGCCCGCTCCACCGCCCCTCATCCCGCTGAAGTTCTACGGCTATTCGGGAGCCTTGCGCTCTACGGTACGGCGGGCCTTCTTCCTGGATGGCGAAGACATCGTTCAGGCGGGAGAAAACGAGACCATCCGGAACCGCTACAAGATCATTCGCATCGGAGTAAACTCGGCAGTAGTGGAGGACACCATCTCCAAGAATCAACAGACGCTGCCGCTGGCCGAGGAAGCTCAATAGGGCGCCGCACCATGACACGAAGTGCAATCCATAGTCGCCGCCGGGATTCGCAGGGCGGCTTTGCCCTGCTGATGGTGTTCCTCATGGCGGCCATCATAGCGCTGATGCTCTATCAGCAGCTGCCGCGCGTGGCCTTTGAGAGCGAGCGGGAAAAAGAACAGCTTCTGATCGACCGCGGCGAGCAATATACCCGCGCGATCCAGCTTTATTACCTCGCCAACAACCGGACATACCCCACCAGCCTCGACGATCTGGAGAAACAGCAAAAGCGCTTTTTGCGCCGGCGCTTCGTGGATCCCTTTACGGGCAAAGCCGAGTGGCGGATCATTCACACCAATGGCGGATTTCTTACCGATTCCCTGGTCCAGAAACCTCCCACGGCAGGCGACAGCCAGAGCCAATCGGCCAGCAACAGCAGCAATACCACCAACGGCAGCACTAACAACTCAAGCAACAACTCGAACAGCAACACAACGGCGGCCGACGCGCCGCCCCAGGTGAACGCCGCGGTGCTGCAGCGTCCCAGTGATCGCCCTCTTACGCCGCCTGGATTTGGTCAGACCTTACCTGTCCAGGATCCCTCGGGGCAAGCCCAACCTGTGAACACACCGCTTCCTCCCATCACGCTGACACCACAGCCGGGGCAAGGCCAAGGCGCGCTTCCGCCGATCACATTGCAACCCGGCTCCGTGAATCAGCCCGGAGGACTTCCTCCCATCACGCTGGCGCCGATCGGTGGTCCGCAGGCGCCAGGACAAGGCCAGCTTCGTCCACCTCAGGTGGTTCCCGGACCAGGTCCGGTTACACCGCTCCCAGGGCAGCCCGCGCCTGGAGGACAAACGGGCGCAACTCAGCCGGGCGTGCCGCCCGGATTCCGGATTGATCCGAGCGGGCAATTGGTGCCGAACGCACCCATTCCTGGACAAACCCTAGGCCAGAGCGTCCCTGGAGGAATTCCCGGCCAGCCGCTATCGCCGCCACCTGTCAATCAGCCGGCGAATCAACCGGACGCTGGACAGGGCTCCCCGAACTCCGCCGTGAACGCTATCAACCAGCTCTTAACCAATCCGCGTCAGACCAATACAGCCACCGCGACGCCGACCGGCGCCAATCAGATCGGTGCAATCGCCGGCATTGCCAGCACTCACAAGAGTCCCAGCATCAAGGTCTACAAGGATCAAACCAAGTATGAGCTGTGGGAGTTCGTATTCAGCCCCACCGCGAACACGACTCCTGGAGCCGCAGCCCCAGGAGCGGGCATACCTCCCAACGGACAAGCTCCCGGCGGACCGGGTCAGCCAGGCGGAGCCGGCGCTCCCAGCACATTCGGTCCCAGCGGCACGTTTGGTCCGAGCACGTTTGGTTCGAGCAATGGGCAGTCGACCTTTGGAGCTGCTCCCGGCCGCTAGTTCAGATTCCGCGCAGAGAATCCCAAAAACGGACAGCTACTCGAGGCACATCAATCCTATTTTCAATAGGATAGAATCGGCGTCCGAATTGCCGCAGCACATCTTCGGTAAAATCAGGTTTTAATCGAGGCAACTTGGCAAACGACGGACGGATTCTCATCGCTGACGATCAGGCGGACGTGCTCGAAGCCCTGCGGCTGCTCCTCAAAGGCGAAGGGTTTGCCATCGAATCCGCCAATTCTCCCGCCGGCATCATGGCCGCGCTCGAGACCAGCGATTTCGACGTCGTCCTGATGGACCTGAACTACACGCGCGATACCACCAGCGGACAAGAAGGTCTGGATCTGCTGTCGCGCATCCACGCGAACGACCCATCCACGACCGTGGTCGTCATGACCGCTTGGGGCAGCGTGGATCTGGCGGTGGAAGCGATGCGCCGTGGCGCGCGCGATTTCGTGCAAAAACCCTGGGACAATGCGCGACTGCTTACCATCCTGCGCACGCAGGTGGAATTGAGTAACGCACTCAAGCGCGGGCAGCGCCTGGAAGCCGAGAACCGGGTGCTGCGCAAGGACGGCGGTCCGGCTCTTATCGCGGAATCGCTCACGATGCAGCCCGTGCTGCAACTGATCGCCCGGGTGGGACCCTCCGACGCCAACGTCCTGATCACGGGCGAAGCCGGTACGGGCAAGGAAGTAGTCGCTCGCACTCTGCACGCGGTATCCGCGCGAGCATCGCGCCCGATGGTGACGGTCAATGCCGGCGGCCTGGCGGAAGGAGTGTTCGAAAGCGAGCTGTTCGGCCACGTGCGCGGGGCCTTCACCGATGCCAAGGTGGACCGTGTAGGCCGTTTCGAGCTGGCCGACGGCGGCACGCTGTTTCTGGATGAGATCGCCAACGTGCCGCTGAACCTGCAAGCCAAGCTGCTGCGCGCGCTCGAAATCGGCGAGATCGAACGCGTGGGATCGTCGAAAACCAAGCGCATGGACGTCCGCGTGATTTCGGCGACCAACGCGAGGCTTCCGGAAGAAGTCGGTGCGGGACGGTTTCGCGAGGATCTCCTGTTCCGGCTGAACACCGTGGAGATCCACCTGCCGGCGCTGCGCGAGCGGCGCGAGGATATTTCTGCCCTGGCGTCGCATTTCCTGGGTGTGCACGCCCGGCGATATCGCAAGGATCTGCGCGGCTTCGACCAGCCTGCCATGCAGGCTCTGCTCGACAATCCCTGGCAGGGCAATGTTCGCGAACTGAACCACGTAGTGGAACGAGCCGTACTGCTGGCGCAGGATACCGTGATTCGCAACGGCGACCTGGCTCTGCGTTCCGGGCCACTGAGCACCCCCAGACTGGACGATATGAGCCTGGAAGAAGTGGAAGCGTTCCTCATCAAGAAAGCTTTGGCGCGGTACAACGGTAACGTGAGCCACGCAGCCAACGGGCTGGGATTGAGCCGTAGCGCGCTATACCGGCGCCTTCAGCGTTACGGTTTGTGACATGGCCGGCACCGCTCCATCACTGTCGCGGCTCGGTAGCGCTTCGGAGCCGCGAGAGTCATCGAGCGGTCTGCTTTTTGCATGAGACTAGCCGACCAGCTCAGGCCCGTGCACGAGCAGCGCATGCGGCTGCTGGCCCTGGGCGCCGGACTTCCCGCGGTAACCGTCGCGCTGGTGCTTTTGTGGATCGCGGACTACACGCCCAAAATCCAGTGGACCGTCACCGTCCTGATCCTGGGCATCTGGTGGGCCTGCGCCTCGTCCATACGCGAGCGCGTGGCGTCGCCGCTGCGAACGCTGGCGAACCTGCTCGAAGCCATGCGCGAAGGCGACTACTCGATTCGCGGCCGCGGCACGGGTGCGGGCACGGAGGGTGCGGCGGAAGACGCGCTGGCCGATGTGATGCATCAGGTCAACGCCATGAGCGCCACACTGCGGGCGCAGCGCCTGGGCGCGCTCGAGGCCACCACGCTGCTGCGCAAGGTGATGGAGGAAATCGACGTAGCCGTGTTCGCTTTCGACGGCGAGCACCATCTGCGCCTGGTGAATCGCGCCGGAGAGCGCCTCCTGAAACAGCCCGCCGAACGTATCCTGACGGCCAGCGCCGAATCTTTGGGCTTAGCCGAGTTTTTGGAAGGCGAACCAACCCGCACGGTTCAACGCACCTTTCCGACTGGCGCGGGCCGCTGGGCCATGACGCGTTCGATGTTCCGCGAAGGCGGCCTTCCGCATCAGCTCTTGGTCGTCAGCGATCTCACCCGCGCGCTGCGTGAAGAGGAACTGAAGGCGTGGCAGAGACTGGTCCGCGTTCTGGGGCACGAGCTCAACAATTCCCTGGCGCCGATCAAATCCATCGCCGGAAGCCTGGAGTCTTTAGTGGCGCGCGAACCTCTGCCCGACGATTGGCGCGACGACGCGCGCCGCGGTCTTTCGATCATCGCCACGCGCAGTGAAGGGCTGAGCCGTTTCCTGGGAGCCTATGCCCTGCTCGCCAAATTACCGCCTCCTCGCCTCGCCTCGGTCGACGTCGGAATGTGGATCCGCCAGTCGGCTACGCTCGAGCAGCGTTTAACGAGCGAGGTTCGGCCTGGCCCGGAAATGACCATCCAGGGCGATCGCGACCAGCTGGAACAAGTGATCATCAACCTGTTGCGGAACGCCGTGGATGCATCGCTCGAAACCGGCGGAGCGGTAGCGGTCTCCTGGAAGCGGCACGGCACGCTGCTCGAAGTTTCGGTGGAGGATGAAGGTCCCGGCCTGTCGAACACCGCCAATCTGTTCGTGCCGTTTTTCACCACCAAGCCGGGCGGGTCGGGAATCGGTCTCGTGCTCAGCCGGCAGATTGCCGAAGCGCACGGCGGATCACTCGACTTGCGCAATCGCGAGGACGGCCGCGGGTGCGAGGCTCGGCTCGTGCTGCCGGCATAGTACTTTTTCGCGATGCTTTCGCGGATTTTACAAGTTATTTACAACCTGTATACGACTTACCATAGGCGCGCTCCGTACGATGAAGACCTGTATGAGCGCTCCTGCCGTCACCCTTGAGATCTTTTCCAATCCACCGTCGTTCGCTCCGCTCCCGCAGCCGAGCGAGTGGAAAAACCTTTCCGATGAAGAACTTATCACGCTCTATCGGGGAGATTGGGGTACTCGGGCACGGGAAGATGCTGCCGCCGAGCTGTTCCTCCGGCATCAGGCGCGGATTACGCGCTGGTGCTTCCGCTTCACCCACGATCGTGAATCGGCCTCGGACTTGGCTCAGGAAATCCTCCTGCGCGCCTTCCGCAATCTGGACAGCTATCGCGGGGAATGCCGCTTCTCCACGTGGTTGTACGTGATCGCCCGGAATCTGTGCATGAGCGCGATCCAAAAGCGTTCGAGCGAGCCTGTGTGGGTCGCCAAGACCAACGCTGCGGATTTCCCCGATACCGCGGCGATGGATGTGCATACCGCAGTCGAGACCGAACAAAGCCGCCGCAGGAGCTGGCGCTTCATTCTGGAAACGCTGGACAAGACCGAAGCCCGCGTCATGCTGCTGCACTACGGGCAGGAGATGCCGCTGAACACGGTCAGCCGCATGCTGGGCCTGACCAACAAAAGCGGGGCCAAAGCCTACATCGTGAGCGCACGCCGGAAACTGACCGCGGCGATCAGGACCGCTCCATCACTCTCGCGGCTCTGAAGAACCGATACCGAACCACGAGAGTCATCGAGCGGTTAGTCGGCCCTATACCGGCAGCTTCAGCATAAAACGCGCGCCGTCTTCCTTGTGGTCCGACCACAGATCCCCGCCGTGCGAAACCACGGTTTCGCGTGAGAGCGCCAGTCCCAAACCCACTCCGTTTTTCTTCCCCGCCGTGACGAACGGCTCGAAGAGCTGGGCCGCGATGGAAGCCGGGATTCCGGGACCAGTATCCTCGACGGTGACCACGATCTCGCCGTCGCGCCGGTCCGCGCGGACGCTGACGGACCCGCCGTTGGGCATGGCCTCAATGGCGTTGCTCAGAAGGTTTTGGAACACGCGTTCCATTGGAGACCGGTCCAGAGGCAGCTCCACGTCTTCTTCCAGGTCGATTCGAACGGTGATGCCGCGGGACTCGGCCATGGCGGCCAGAGGCTCGTATGCCGCCGTGACCACTTCGCACAATCGGCAAACTTCGCGCGCATGCCCGCGGCCCTGGGTGACATCCGCCAATTCTTGCAGCAGACTCTGCACCTGGCGCGACGCCTTGTAGATGTTCGCGGCCAAACGCTCCACCTGCGCGCCGGAGAGCTTGGTATCCACCAGCATCTCCGCGCCTCCGTAGATCGCCGCCAGCGGATTGCGCAGGTCGTGGATGATGGACGTGGACAGCCGCCCGATGGTGGCGATACGCTCCTGCCGGATCAGGTCCTCGCGGGCTTTGCGGATCGAAGCGCACATGCTGTTGAAGGTTTCCGCCAGACGCCCGATTTCGCCGCCTCCGTGCACCGGAACGCGCACATTGTAATTGCCGGTGGCGATTTCCGCGGCCGCCCGGTCCAATTCGTCTACGGGCTTCAGCAGCCGCCGCGCCAGCAGGTAGGTTACGCCGATGCCGGCCAGCACAGCGCCCAGCCACAGCACGGCCAGTCTCGATCGCACCGCGGTGATCTGGTTCAGCGCCCCTTCGAACGAGCGCAGGATGCGCAGTTCGCCTACGGCATTTCCGTCAATGTCGGTCAACGGCGACGTGAACTGCAGATAATCCGAGCCGAGCAACTGGATCTGGCGTTGCGCGGAAGATCCAGCGGCGGCCAATGCGTGCTCCGCGGCCGGATCGAGCGTGGACGCGGCCACCGATCCGTGCGCCAGCCCCCCGTATGTCAAGAAGACGAAGTCGCTTCCGCCGGTGGCGTTCTTGAGCTCGCTGACGAGGCCGGAGTCCACGGCGATCCCTGCAACCAGGACGTTCAGGAGCGCCGAATCCTGTGTGGTGGCGACGTAGACCGGCGTAATCACAATCTGATAGAGACGGTCGCCTAACGTGACGAATCCGCGGGCCTGCTTGGGAAATTCCCGGGCGGCCGAGCGAACCACCGCGATCTGGGACATTTGCGGGGTGGCTTTTTCCTGACCGGGTCCGGCCATGGAGGCGATCACTGCGCCCTGGGGATCGCACACCAGGAACAAGGTTTCCGGGTGCGAGAGTTGATCCCATACCTCGCTGGCCGAATCGCGGATGGTGGCTCCGTCGCCAGTTCCAAAGGCCGAACGAACGCTCGGCAAACGGCTAAGGATCAGACTGATGCTGGCCAGTTGGTCCTCGCGGGCCTTCCACAGCGATTCATAAGCTCGAAAGCTCGCGCGAGCCTCGTTTTCCAACGTGGCCGACGCAATCCGCACAAACTGATCCTGCAGCAGCCATCCCATGGCGGCGAACAGTACCGTGATCGCGATGGATGTGGAGAATAGAATTCGCCACAACAACGAAACGGAATGTAGTCGAAACTTCATTTGCGCGTCATTATTTACGCACTGCTGGGTAAACTCCGCCGTCGTCTGGCGGATCCGTATAGTCGTGCCCGTACTTGTTATGGTGCGGAATTACAATATATCCGCTTTCCGAGATACCGATCGCCGGCAGGGTCACGCTTCCATCCCCGACCATGACGCGGCGGGTGAGGGAATCGAGCGTCACCTGCGTGGCGCGCTCATGGAAAACATGCAGAGTGTATTCGCCCGGGGGAACGTCGTGGATCTGAAAATTACCGTTCTTCGGCGTGGCCTGGAAGTAGGGCGTGCTCAGCACCACGATCACGGCGCTCATGTTCGCATGGATGTTGCAGAAGACTCGAACGATGCCGGGCCGGGTGAATCGCACGCGCTGCGAAGTTCCCGGCGGATACAATCCGACATCGAATATCTTCCCGTTGTAGTTGGAAAACGCGTTGTGGAAGATAGGATCGAAGTTAGGGAAATCGACGCTGGTGCCCACGCGGATCGGCAACACATGGGGCGTGAAGGTCTTGTCCTTCTGGATCATCTTCGCGCTGGCGCCCGGTGGCGCCGGGGCAGGCGATCCAGCAACGGGTTCCAGCCACACTACCACGCCCGAAAAATCCATGTACTTGCGCACGGCCGCATCCTGCGAATCGCGCAGCTCCACGCGGCCGGATACCGATCCAGCAACAAGATTCGTCGCCACAGCGAGGCTCAACAGCAACACCAATCCGCAACCGCTCGATGACTCTCGCGGCTCGGAAGCCCTGCGGAGCCGCGACAGTGATGGAGCGGTATCCAGCATCCGTCTAAAAAAGGTATGCAAACCCGAGGTCATAATGCGGATTGATCCGTGTGCCCGATCCCAAATATGTGGTGCGTATCTGGGAGGCTTCGAAACTTGTCAGTATATTCGAGCCCAGACGGTACATAATATTCGCACCGTAGCCCTGGTTCTTGCCGATCCCTCCGAGGCTCAGATCGCGGTTGCGATCGTCCTCCTGTCCAGCGTAAATGTTGAACGACGCCCGTCGTGTGGCCCGGAAGGTAAACTGCCCCCAGCCTCCGGTGGCGCCCACCGCGCGAGCCTGGCCGTTGACGACGTTCACGCCCTGCCGGAGACCGCCGATCACGCCGGTATTTTCGCCATGGAAGAACGTACCCGTAAAATCGATGCGCGCCGCCGGACGAATCAGCCAGTCGATGGAACCGATCCGGGAGGGGACCGATTGTCCCAGCACGCGTGTCGAGCTGACGTGAAAACCGGGAGCGATTTCGATCCGGCGGCTGCCGGATTTTGCCCAGAACTCGAACCGTCCCTGATAGCCTGGCCGGGCCTTCGCCAAATCGGGCGACGACAATCCCGTGCCGCTTTCCGCCGTTTGGTAGACCCCGAACTGGGCGCGCAAACCAGCCTGTTCCGTTAGCGAGATCCGCTGCTCCACGCGCACCTGGGGCTGCCACAGCCACAGATTCCCCGCCGAGGTGAGCGGCGAAACCCCCACCTGGGCCAGCGAATCCGGCTCCCGTGGCGCGATGATCGGCTTGTCGAAGGCCAGCCCCAGCGTGGTGTTCTTCCAGGTCGCGTCCAGGGTTGCAACGCGCAGGCGCACGGTCTGGTTGAGTCCCGTGCCGCCGCCGAAGAAATCCACGTAAGCCGCTCCGGTCAGCTTGCCGCCGCCGATCAGGCCCGGGCCATCTACTTTCAGGCCGATCACGCTTTGCCGGAATGTCGCACCGCCAGAAGCTTGCCCGCCGTTGGGGGGCAGCACCGTTGGATTGTCCGCTCCGCCGGCGCCCTTGCCATTCAGGAAGGTGTTGAACAACAACATGCCAGTGAGAGTCACGGGCAAACGATGGTCGCTCGAGATTTTGGATTGATCCAGATCGGCGATGCGCCGTTCGTCAACGTCCACTCGTTCCGCGAGGGGCTGCGGCGGAGCTTCGGCATCGGCTGTTTGAGGTGCGCTTTCAGGCGGCGCGGCTGGCGACGGTTGTCCCGCGGCGAGCTGCAGCCGCAGCGCGCGGATTTCCGCCATCAGGTCGCGGTTCTGAGCTTCCAGCCGGTCTAGACGGTCGATAACTTGTTTCAGCTCCGGCGATTGCTGTGCCATCAGAGCCCCCCCGGCACAGGCGGTCAGAAGCAGGCATGAGAGCTTACGACGCATATATGAGCTCCTCCAGTTTTTTGCGCATGGCGCTGGGTGAAAAGGGCTTGGCAAAATACGCATTGGCCCCCAAGCCCAGCGCACGGCCGGGCGTGGAGGGATCGGCATCGGCACTCACCACCAAAACCGGCAGCGAGCGGAAACGGGGATTTTCCCGAATCCGCGCCACCAGCTCCAGACCGGACATTTCGGGCAAATGAATATCGGTAATCACTGCCGAGACCGTATCACTCTCCAACACCACCAGCGCGGCTTCCGCCGATAGTGAGGGCCGAATCACAATGCCCGGAAGCGTTTGCAGCGCCAGATCCAGCGTGGCAATGCAATCTTCCGAGTCGTCGACCAATAAGATCGTCATGGCAGGAACCGGTAGCCGACGCCGTGCATGGTCAGGAAATGGCGCGGAGTTTCAGGATCGGGCTCCAGTTTCTGCCGCAGCCGGACGACGTGCGCATCCACGGTTCGGGTGTTCGGAAACGACTCGTAACCCCACACCGAGTTGAGAATCACGTCGCGCGACAGCGCCCGTCCCGGATTCTGCAGGAAAAACGCGAGCAAATTGAATTCGGCCCGCGTCATGCGAGTTTCCGCGCCGCTGCGCCGGACCATGCGCTGATCCAGGTCCACTTCCACATCGGAAAAAGACAACACCAGATCCGATCCTTGCGTGGTCCGCCGCAGAAGCGCCCGAATGCGCGCAAGCAGCTCGCGCGTTCCGAAGGGCTTCACCACGTAGTCGTCCGCGCCGATTTCGAGCAGCAGGACTTTGTCGATCTCATCGCCCATGGCACTGAGCACGATCACCGGGGTCTTCAGGCCGGCCGCCCGGAGGCGCTTGCACACCTCCACCCCGCTCAGCCCAGGCATACGGAGATCCACCAGGATGAGGTTGGGCCGGAGCGCGAAGGCTTGTTCCAGACCGGTGCTCCCGTCGGCCACCAATACGGGCTTAAATCCTTCGTTTTCAAGCATTAAGCCGATCGTGTCACGAAGGCTCTCGTCGTCGTCGATCACCAGGATGGTTTGCATGCTTGGGGCTTCTCCAATTGTAGACACACAGTCTTCGGGCGACGGAACGGAGAAAAAAGGGCGCTGCGCTAACTGTACTGTATGCACCCTGTTAGGACGGCGGGGGGACGATTCCACCAGACCGCCATTGTCGAATCGGAACATATCGGCGAAGGGACGCTGGTATGGGCCTACGCGCACATCCTGCCCGGCGCGCGCATCGGCCGGGATTGCAATATTTGCGATCACACCTTCATTGAGAACGATGTGATCGTGGGGGACCGGGTCACGATTAAGTGCGGCGTCCAGTTGTGGGACGGCGTGCGGGTGGAAGACGACGTGTTCATCGGGCCGAATGCCACCTTCACCAACGACCGTTTCCCGCGCAGCAAACAGTACCCGGCGGAGTATCCGCATACCGTGATCAAGCGCGGAGCTTCCATCGGCGCGAACGCTACGCTCGCTCCCGGCATCGTCATTGGCGAAATGGCGATGGTCGGTGCGGGTGCGGTGGTGACGCACAACGCCCCCGCGCATTCGAAACTAGCGGGAAATCCGGCGCGGATTATCGGGTACGTGGATGCAACTCCAGAATCGTCCCCCAGGCTAGTTGAGGAAGTTCGCGAATCAACGCCGCTGGGCGAGGCCACGGTCCACCGGCTGCCCCGCGCCAAAGATCTGCGCGGTAGCCTGAGTTTCGGCGAAGTCCATCGCCAGGTTCCGTTCGACGTGAAGCGCTACTTCCTGGTTTTCGATGTGGCCAGCGAGCACATTCGTGGCGAACATGCCCATCGCACGCTGCAGCAGTTTCTGGTGTGCGTCGCCGGACGATGCAACCTGGTCACCGACGACGGCACCAGCCGGCATGAGGTGGTGCTCGATTCGCCCGACAAGGGTGTCTATCTTCCGCCCATGGTGTGGTCCACCGAGTACAAGTTCACGCGCGACGCGGTGCTTTTGGTTCTGGCGTCGGAATACTACGATGCGGAGGAATACATCCGCGACTATGGAGACTTCCTGGCGCTCCGCCGGAGTGTGAAAGCCGCTCACTGACGTTCACGGTTCGGTGCGGCGCGGCACAGAACCGCGAGCGCCAGCGAGTGGCCCGTTTGCATCCGCATTGACAACTTCTCGCCACATTGACATACTCACCCGAAGGGGCACCTTGGTATGAAACCTCTCTATCTCCTTTCACTTGCAGTTCTCACCGGCGTTGCGTCGGCGGCCATCCCGGATCCCGTCCGTCTCGACAGTGGATCTATTTCCGGAAATCCGGCGGACGACGCTGGCGTCCGGGCATTCAAAGGCATCCCCTTCGCCGCACCCCCTGTGGGCGATCTGCGTTGGCGCGCTCCCCAACCCGCGGCGCATTGGGACGGAGTCCGCAAGGCCGAACAGTTCGCGTCGAACTGCACGGCGGGAGGCGGAGCCGGTGGCCGTGGCGGCGGAAAGGGTAAAGGGCCGGGCGGCGGCGGAGACAAGGGGCCCGCGCCCGCAAAGGCCGCCCCCGCAGGACCAGCCCCCAGTGAGGATTGCCTCTACGTGAACGTCTGGACCCCCGCGAAAGCCGCGAGCAACCGGCTGCCCGTGATGGTTTGGACCTACGGTGGCGCGTTCACCGGAGGTTCGGGCGCGGAGGCGCGATACGACGGGGAAGCGATGGCCAAGAAGGGCATCGTGGTGGTTACCTATAACTACCGCTTGGGCATGTTCGGCTTCCTGGCGCATCCCGAGCTGACCAAGGAATCCGGGCACAACGCATCCGGCAACTACGGCATGATGGACATGGCAGCCGTGCTGCGATGGGTGCAGAAGAACATCGCGGCGTTTGGCGGCGATCCCCGGAAAGTGACCATCGCTGGCGAATCGGCGGGCGCGATCCTGGTGTCGTCGATGGTCGGATCGCCCGAGGGCAAGGGACTATTCCAGCGCGCGATCGCGCAGAGCGGCGCGTGGATGGGCCTGAGCATCGGGAAAATGCGGACGCTCGAACAGGCGGAAGAAGGCGGCAAGCGGTCCGTAGGCACGCATACCATCGCCGAGCTGCGGGCGATGTCGACACCGGAAGTCGCTCAGAACGTAACCGGGGTTCAGGCGGGCGTGATCGTCGACGGCTGGATGGTTCCCGAGGATCAGTCGCTCACCTTCCTTAAGGGCAAGCAGAACGATGTCGACCTGCTGGTGGGCTCGAACCAGGATGAGGGGACGTTCTTCGGGGGCGGGCCGGCGTCGGCCGATACCGTCAAGAATCGAGCCCGGCAGACCTATGGCGACCTGGCGGATGACTTCCTGAAGCTGTATCCGGCCAACACCGACGCCGAGGCCGCCGCCTCAGGCTTGATGCGCAGCCGCGACGAAACCGGCTGGCACCAGCGCGAATGGGCGCAGTTGACGGTGAAACGCGGCAAGAAGGCGTACCTCTATTACTTCACGCACGTGCCTCCCGGAAATGGGGCGCGCGGCGCGACGCACACGGCCGAGCTGCCGTACATGTTCAACAATCCCCCGGCGAATGATTCGTGGCTGGTCGGCGACCACAAGCTGGCGGACATGATGTCGTCCTACTGGGTGAACTTCATCGCCACGGGCGATCCGAACGGCAAGGGGCTTCCACCATGGCAAGCCTACAGCGCCAAGAACGATAGCCAGGCGATGGTGTTCGGCGACACGGTCCAGTTCGGTCCGCAGATCGACGCGCCCCGTCTGGCGTTCTTCGATAAATACTACGCGGTGGTGCAGAAGCGGTAAAAATGGGGACAGTCACCAGTGTCCCGGCCAGGAAGACTCCTGTTGTCAACGGCCATTTCGCACGGGACACTGGTGACTGTCCCCATTTTTTCAGGCATCCCTAATCGGGGACGTCGCGCTGATCCGCTCCAGATCGAGCACCAGGTGCCCCTGGGGCGCGACGTCGAACGCCGGCGCGAACCGCGCCGACCACTCGACTTCCTCCCAGCGATAGGAATAGCGCGTATTCACCACTTGGGTGAAGGAGTCGTCGTAGCCCCGGATCAAGATCAGCACTTCGGCCTGCAGGCGCTCCAGATCCGCGGCTTTCATTCCCTTAAGAGGACTAGATTCATCGATGGGGTGAACCACGGTCCAGGTGAGCGCCAGGAAGAAGATCTTCCTCCGTTCCAGCTTCAGCTCCACGAAATTCCGGCGAAGCTGCCCTGCTGCATCCTGCTCGACGGTCATTAGCATCATGTCGGCCAGCACGTCGGTCATGACGTTGGTACGGCGGTTGGCGATGCGGAATTGCAGGCTGCGGCCGTCGCCGTAGGGCGCGACCACCATTCGATCGCTGAAAACCAACTGGGCGTTGGGTCGCGAGAACCGCGCAAACAACAGGCCGGTGGCCAGGGCGAAGCCCATCAGGCCCAGCGCGGCCTCGGCCGACGCCACCACGTTGGCGGCCAGGCCCAGCGGGTAGATATCTCCATAGCCCACCGTGGTGAGGGTATGGACGCTGAAGAAAAATGCTTTGCCGAAAAAGCCCAGGCCTATATCGTCCTCGGCGGCACGCAGGGAGTTGGCCCCCAGCAACGTGTAAATCAAGGCAAAAGCGATGTTCGCCATCAGGAACGCCAGCGCCACCAAGCCCCAGAAACGGGGCCAGGACAGGTTGACCAGGTGCATGTAGACGCTGCCAGCCAAGCCGTGCAATCCGCGCCGGCGGACGTTGAACGAGCCGTCCTTGTTGATGGCGCGCAACAGCGGTCCGGTGTACTGCTGCGTCAATCCAGGATCGAAAGAAGGGGTTGCGGGAGTCATCTCTTGCACTATGCCATGCCTTGAACTAGTCCAGGGTGACGAGTCCCTGGTGAATCTGGTGATTCGCGTACAAGAACAGAACTTATTCTGGACATGAACGCCTTGAAACCAGTGGATTCCGTTACGAGCCACCTTCTTTCGCCGCGCCAGCGTCCGGCGCGGCTGTCGCTGGTGATTCCGATGTACAACGAGGAAGACGTAATCCCCGCGCTCCGGCGGGCGGTCGACAGCTTCGCCCGCACCCTGTGGTGTGATATCGAGCTGGTTCTGGTAAACGATGGCAGCTCGGATGGGACGCTCGTGCTGTTGGCGGAATGGGCAGCCTCCGACGATCGAGTGAGAGTGCTGCACCTTTCCCGGAATTTCGGGCACCAGATCGCAGCCACAGCGGGACTGGATCACGCGACGGGCGATGCCGTGGTGCTTCTGGATGCCGACTTACAAGATCCGTTGCCCGTGATTCACCAGATGATCGATCGCTATTGCGATGGCTACGACGTGGTGTATGGACAGAGAGAATCGCGCGCCGGGGAATCGGCCCACAAGCGTTTCACGGCGTGGATCTTCTATCGGATCATGCGCAGGCTGGTCTACCGCGAGTTGCCACCGGATGTCGGCGACTTCCGGCTGATTTCCCGCACATGCCTGGATGCGGTGAACCAGATGCGGGAAACGCACCGGTTTTTGCGGGGCATGGTGGCCTGGGTTGGATTTCCGCAGACGGCCGTCGTTTACCGCCGACAGGGACGCGTTGCCGGAGTTACGAAGTATCCGCTGCGAAAAATGCTGGCGTTCTCCTGGATCGCCGCGACGTCCTTCTCGACCTTGCCGCTGCGCCTCAGCATGATCTTTGGCGCGATCGTGGGAATGCTTGGAATCGAAGAGGGAATCCGGGCCACACTGGCTCATTTCCTGGGCTGGTACACCGTTCCGGGATGGACGTCCCTGACGGTGCTGGTATCGTTGATCGGAAGTGCGCTCTTGATCAGTATCGGGATCTTGGGAGAGTACGTGGCGAAGCTCTACGAGCAGTCCAAGGGACGGCCATTGTACATTGTGGCGCGGACATTTGGCGGGATTGTTCCACGCGAGACCCGGGAGTGGGATGCGGCGGTCCATTCCGATTCGCAATGACGCACTTCGACCACCTGTCGGCGTCCTACGAAGAACTGTTGCGCGACCCGATTCGAGACCGGTTCACCGGGCGGGAGCCGGGATTCTTCCATCGACGCAAGGCCGATCTTATTCGACGGTTCTTCCGCCGGCGCGGTTTTACAACCTCAGGCCTGCGCTATCTGGACGTGGGCTGTGGCAAAGGAGAACTGCTCGGTCTGCTTCAATCGGATTTCAAGCAAGTGGCGGGATGCGATGTTTCCGAAACCACGATGCGGCAGATCACGGGGCTGGAAACGCGCGTTCAGAAAGACTCGTTGCGAATCCCGTTTGGCGATGACGAATTCGACCTGGTGACCGCCGTCTGCGTGTATCATCATGTTCCCGCCGCCTGCCGGGCGGCACTGACCGCTGAAATCGGGCGCGTGCTGCGGCCCGGCGGCATCTTCTGCATGATCGAGCACAACCCGTTCAATCCAGTTACACGGCTGATTGTCAGCCGGACTCCGGTGGATGCGGATGCGATCCTGCTGCCCGCGTCGGAGGCTCGCGGATTGGCGGCTAGAGCAGGATTCGCCCGGCTTGAACAAGACTACTTCCTGTATTTTCCGCAAGCTCTCTATCGCTACGTGGGTCAAGCAGAAACGCTGCTGGCCAAGGTGCCGTTGGGCGGGCAGTACGCAGTATTTAGCGGAAAGCAGCTGGCCGCTCCATAGCTCTCGCGGTTCTGAGTATCCATCCGAACCGCGAGAGCTAACGAGCGGTCTCTAATGCAGAACGCGGATGCGGTTCGCCTCGCTGTCCCCCACATACAGAACGCCATTGGCGAATAAAACTGAGTGCGGGCGGTTCAGCTTACACTTCAGAGGATCAGGCTCCGGACCGTCGCCGAGCTGCCCTGTGCCGAGCACGGTGGAAATAATCCCGGTCTTGAGATCAATCTTGCGAATGGCATGGCTCTCGGTGTCGGCGACATACAGGCTGTCACTATCGGGTCCAGATCCGGATCCAAGCGCGAGACCCTTGGGACCCGCCAATCGCGCCGAGCCTCCCGTCGCGGAGCCGCCGAATTTGGCTTGAAGCGCCGGACCGCCATCGCCCGTAAAGCCTAACTCTCCCGTGCCGGCGAGGCGATGATACGTCTGCGTCCTCGCGTCGATCCTGTAAATGGCGTTGCCCTCGCGCAGCGCCAGGTACAGATCGCCATTGGCCGCCCGCACGATGGTTCGCGGCCCGGTCACCGGCGTTCCCTTCACCGGCGCACCTTCCGGAGTCTCTTTGGTCTCGCCTGTTCCGGCATAAGTCTCGATGATCCCGGTGTCCAGATGCAGTCGCCGAATCCGATGATTTCCGATATCGCAGATCAGCATGGAACCGTCGCGATCAAGAACGATACTATGCGGCTGGTTGAACTGCGCTTTCACGCCCGGTCCTCCGTCGCCTGCGAATCCGCGCATTCCGGTGCCTGCCGCGGTGGAAATGATGCCGGTCTTCATGTCCACTTTCCGGATGACGTGATTATCGCGCTCGGCGATGTACAGGTCGCCCTTGGCGTCGAAAAGCAGCTCATGGGGCATGTTGAGGGAGGCTTCGAGGGCTGGGCCGCCATCGCCCTTGTAGGCCTTCTGCCCGTTGCCGGCGATGGTGGTGACGCGCTTGGTAGCCAGGTCGATGCGCCGGATTCGGGAGTTTTCCAGGTCGCAGAAGTACAGCGCGCCGTCCGGGCCGATGGCGAGGCCGTAAGGATTATTGACCTCGGTATCGGAAAATCCGCCCTTGCCGGTGCCGATGAGAGTGGTCACCGTGGCGGCGAACGAATAACTTCCAGCAACGGTCATCAGGGCACAAATGAGGACAAAGCTGCTCAACAGAACCTTCATCAGTAATAATGTACCGCCGCGGGACGTGAGGTTGTGGGATCATGAGGGCGGGACCGGCACCGGGCGGCTCGGGCGTCCATACCGGGCCTGTGGGTGGCGACGTTCTCGCCCTCAAGTTGTAATCATCGGCAAAAATCCCTGGAACCCCTATAGGCAAAGCGTACGGATCGTACTAGGAGGGGGTGGTATGAATACTAGTCCCTGCGGATAGGACCAAACGGCACTTAGCTGGTGCGCCCGGAGGGACTCGAACCCCCGGCCTACTGGTTCGAAGCCAGTCGCTCTATCCAGCTGAGCTACGGGCGCATTGCCTCATCGTATCATCCTAGAGAGTAGCATTCACCATGGCGGTGGAAACCGAAATCAAACTCCGTCTGCCGCAAGGCCCCGAGAACACCAGGGCGCACCTGGAACAGCACGGATTCCGCGCGGCCGGCCCCCGTCGGCTGGAGACCGACCAGACCTTCGATCTGCCCTCGGGCGAGTTGAGACAAAGCGGCCGCCTCCTTCGCCTGCGCTCGGCTGGCGGACGGTGGCTAGTCACCTATAAAGGCCCCGTCGACGGCGGAAGCCACAAAAGCCGGGAAGAAATCGAGACTGACGTGACCGATGGCCCCGCTTTCGAACAAATCCTGGCGGCCTTGGGCTACCAGCCTTCGTTCGCCTATGAGAAGTTCCGAACCGTCTTTAAGGCGCCCGGTGAGGACGGAATTGTCACTCTGGATGAAACTCCGATCGGCGATTTCCTGGAACTCGAAGGTCCAGGGTACTGGATTGATCAGACCGCCCAGCGGCTCGGGTTCTCGCCTGGTGACTACGTCACATCATCTTATGCGGCGCTTTACGAGGAACATCGGATGACTCATGAAACAGTACCTCGCGACATGAAGTTCCAGCGCCCTTAGGCAAAACGACCCTAGTACCTCGGAGAGTCTTGTCCCTTGCGGGAAGGGATGATATTCTTCCAATAGATTTGTGGGTAAGATTTTCACAACTCGCATGACCGAAAGCAGGGAACGATGCTGGAACTAATCGTCACCCTGGTCATTACGGTGAGCTCGGTGCTCATGTTCGGCTACTGGTTCCGTTATACCTGCCTGCTGATCCTGAGTGCCAAGACCACCCGTGATTACGCGTCGGACGTCGCCACCGCGAATCAGTTGAGCTTCCTTCAAGTCCAATCCGAATTGCGCGAGAGCTCGGCCGATCTGGCCCGCTTGCAGGCTTCCCTCGACCGCGACCTGGCGGTGGTCAGCAACTTGATCAATGCTTCCGGACAGTGGGGCATGGAAGACCGGATGCTGCAGCTCAATTATCGCCTGATGAGCACGTGGTGCAGCGTCAGCAAGGGCTTCTCTCCGGAAGCGGCACGCCACGCTCTGGACGAGATGTCCACGATCGTGTCGCACTTCGCCAACAGCCTGGGCGAACAGGCCACGGCCGGCGCGGCAGCGTAATTCGCAATCCTAAAATCTTAGCCTTCAGCCGTCGGAACTTGCCAGCGCCCGCTCTGCCATTCCAGATTGAAGTTCTCGCCCAGGTATACACGGCGGACCTCGGGATCATTCCCTAACTGGTCGGGCGTGCCGGAGCGGAAGATCCGCCCGTCATTGATGATGTAGGCCCGGTCGGTTACCGCCAGCGTTTCACGGACGTTGTGGTCAGTGACCAGGATGCCGATGCCGGAGCGCTTGAGATCGAAGATGATGTTTTGCAGTTCCAGCACCTGGATGGGATCGATTCCCGAAAACGGCTCGTCGAGCAACAGGTAGCTGGGCTCGATCACCAGGCTGCGGGCGATTTCCACGCGGCGGCGCTCGCCGCCCGAAAGCACGTAGCCCTTGCTGTGACGGACCTGCTCCAGCCCGAGCTGGGTGATCAGACGATTGGCCCGGTCCCGGCGGTCGCGCCGCGAGAGCGGTAGCGTTTCCAGGATCGCCATCAGATTGTCTTCCACCGACAGCTTTCGGAATACAGACGCTTCCTGGGGCAGGTAACTGATGCCGCGCCGGGCGCGCTGATACATCGGCAGAGGAGTAATGTCCTGGTCGCCCAGCAGCACGCGCCCGGAATCGGGAACAATCAGCCCGACGATGCAGTAAAACGAGGTTGTCTTGCCGGCGCCGTTGGGACCGAGCAGCCCGACGACTTCGCCCGGCTGAACTTTGATGGAGACGTTATCGACGACCTTGCGACCGCGATACGCTTTAGTGATTTCCGCTGTCTGAAGCGCTTTCACGACATCTACTTTTTGCGGATGGTGCCTTGGGCTGGCTTGTTTGCCTCGCCTTCAATCAGCAGCCTATCATTGTTAGCCCACCAGGTCAATTGCTGGCCGGTGGCGTTGCCTCTCGCACTGTCCACAAGCTGCGGCTGGCCTTTTTGCAGGATCACTTTCTGCTCGTCGGCGTAGTATTCGGCGTGCTCGGACGTCCCGGTTCGGGTGCGTGCGGGCTTGACCGTGGTCAGTACGCTGACAATCTTGACCGCGCCATCGGCGAAGGCTTTGTCGAGTGAGGAGTCCGAGTCGGCCGGTTTCAGGAAGGCTTGCAGCTCTTTCGAATTCACGGTGAGACTTGGACGCGTGAGAACCACCCCGCCCTGATAGACCGCGAGGCGCGTTTCCTCGGTATACACCAGGTCGGTGGCGCGAACCACGGTGAAAACCGGCGCGGCCGGGGCTTTAGGTTTAGAGCCTTTCGAATCTCCGGCTTTGTCCTGGTTTTTGTCCTGGGACTTGTCTTGTGATTTGTCGGCGAACTGGCTGACTACCTTGCCGTGGGCTTCCATGACGCGCCGGTCACGGTCGATTTCGATCCGGTCCGCATCCACGCGATTGGCGCCCTGCCAGGCCCGAGCGTTTCCCTCGTAGCGCATGTGCTTGTTGTCTCCAGTGGAGATCATCTTGTCCGCTACAGCCTGCATCACTTCATCGTTGGAAAGCATGGCGGAGGATGCGCCCTTACGGTCCGGCTGGCGCGTGGACGACACGTGACCGTCGGCGGTGAAGTCTCCCGATTTCTGATTCATCACAATACGGTCCGCATTCACCGACCCCGTGGGATCCAAAATCCGCGCCGAGCCGTCCAGCGTCATCAGATCCTTGGACTGATCGAGCGTCGCTTTGTCGCCGCGGGCCCGCCGGTCGCCCTCTTCATATTGGAAATTCGTGGTTTGCTCCAGGCGCGTAAGCTCGCTGGTGTTCGGATCGAACGTGGCCAGGATGTCCTTGCTCTGCGTGCGCGTTAGAGTTGCAGTTGTTTTGGGCGCCTTCGGAGGACGCTCTGTAAGCGTGGAAGCATTGATCGACCGCAGAGACTGAATCCGGTTCTCCTTACCGTAGACCACCCAAATGTGGTCGCCCTGCATGGACCGCTTCGGCTGATCGGGCTGGTTGGGCAGGAATTCAAACTTGCCCGGACCATCGGTTTCCACGCGATCGATTTCCTTGCCGCCGGGCTTCATCGCAAGCCGGACGACG
>Ga0209415_10003152_pt1 | contig 30690 bp, 27 predicted proteins | sample PeaSoiSIISIP2007_FD_187696 | JGI IMG/M metagenome (GOLD analysis project Ga0209415, IMG submission 187696) | Peat soil microbial communities from Weissenstadt, Germany - SII-SIP-2007 (SPAdes) (version 2) | ecosystem: Environmental > Terrestrial > Soil > Wetlands > Peat | place: Germany... | reverse complement strand
CCTGCGCTCCGCCCCGGCAGAACCTGAACCCGGTGATGACCTCATCGAAGATGAGCAGGCTGCCGTGGCGCCGTGTCTGCTCGCGGAGCAGCTCGAGCCAGCCCGGTTCGGGCAGGATGGCGCCGGTGTTGAGCATCACGGGCTCGGTGATGACGGCCGCCACCTCGTCGCCGCGCGCGTCCATCAGGCGGGTGAAGCTGTCGGGGTCGTTCCAGGTGAGGACCACGAGCGTCTCGGCGAGCTCCGCCGGCACGCCGGCGCCGGACGGGACCGGGCGCGGAGACTCGGCGGGCCCGGCGTCGGCGGGATCGACGTGGTTGCTCCAGTACACGACGTCCTGCCAGCCGTGGTACTGCCCTTCGAAGCGCACGAGGATCCGTCGTCCCGTGTGGGCGCGGGCCAGCCGGACGGCGGTGCCGACGGCCTCGCTGCCGGAGTTCGTGAAACGCAGCATGTCCACGCCGGGAACCGCATCGACGACCTTGCGCGCCGCCTCGAGCTCAAGCTCGCAGGGCAGTCCCAGGCACGTCCCGATCCCGGAGATCGCGCGGGTCACGGCTTGCGTCACGACCGGATGGCGGTGCCCCAGGATCATCGGGCCGAGCCCGAGGAGGTAGTCGACGTACTCGTTGCCGTCGACGTCGCGCACGCGCGAGCCGGCCCCGGAGGCGATGAAGGGCGGGTACGGGGCCCAGCCGAAGTGGACGGTCCTGGCGCTGCTGCCTGCGCCCGCCGGGATGATCCGTCGAGCCAGCTCGAACAGCGCGCGGGAGCGCGGCAGGCGGTTCTCGAACGCCATCTCGAACGGAGGAGTCCGCGCCACGCTCACCTCCAGTGAGTATGCTGAGTATACCCACCTGTGGCCGCCGGCGGTCATTGAACGATCCGGCCCGGCCCCGCATCATGTCGACATGAAGAGATCACTAGCGCTCGCGTTGACCATCGGCATCTTCGCCATGTCGGCGGCCGTCCTGGGCGGAGCGCCGCCCGCGGCCGCTTCGTCGGTCCCCGCCTGCACCGCCCGACAACTGTCGGCCCGCATCGTCGACTGGTCCGGGGCCATGGGCAGCACCATCGCGGACGTCGTCCTCGTCAACACCTCGTTCACGAAGTGCAGCCTGCGCGATCTCCCGCAGGTGCAGCTGGTCGGCGCCAACGGCACCTCCCTGATCGTGGGCGTTCCGGCCTCGACCACCGGCCCGACCCACGGCCTGAACCCCCTGGCGTTCGTGAAGACCGAGGTCAGCGCCGGCAACTACTGCGGTCCCGCGTACAAGAGGCCGGTCACGCTCGCCTTTCTGCTGCCGGGCACGGCGGGTCGCGTCGTGGTCATGCCGCTCTCGCCGACCGACTCGTCCGGCGTGCCGCCGTGCAACGGCGCGCCCGGTTCGGCCGGTCACATCTCGATGCACGCCTGGCAGACGTAGAGGCGATACTGCGCCCGCCACGTGGCTACGCCCGCCGGGTCGGAACGCGCGTTTGCGGGCAAGCCCGGACGGGCTGCGCCCGGCATGCGGCTACGCCCGCCGGCCGGCCAGCGTTTCTCCGGCACGGACCGCCAGGTCGAGGTGGTTTTCGGGTGGCGCGAGCGGGCAGGCCCACCGGGAATCGAACGCGCATGACGGCTGGTACGCGAAATTGAAGTCCAGCACCAGCGTGCCGTGGGCAGGTTCGCCGCCCAGGTCGGCGCCTTTCGCGCCGTCGAGCAGATAGCGCCCGGCCTCGTGCGTCTCCCGCCCGCTCGTGGCGTCGGCGAACGGCAGGAACAGGCCTCCCGAATACTCGCGCAGCCAGAACACGGACAGGCGCCGGACGCCGCCCGGGAAGGGCACCTCGACCCGGCCGATGCGTTCGACCGCCGGGGCAACCCCCTCGCTTGCCGGCAGGTCCGGAGCGGCCGCGTCGAGCGCCGGCTGGATCGGGCTGCCAGGCAGGCCTGCCCCGAGGGACCCCGCCCGGTCCAGGTCGAGCAGGGGCACCAGGAAACGAAGTGCCGGGTCATACGGGAAGTGCGAGGCCCGGAACGAGCCCCGACGATCGATCGGCACCGGCGAGGCAGGATGCTCGCGATACAGCCACTCCCGGGTCGCGAGCCAGCCGGCGTGAGCCGCACGGGCGTCTGTAGCCGCCAGGCGGCGAACCTCCGCGTACAGCTCGCCGATGCGGCGCCGCCAGTCCGTCAGCTCCAGCGCCTCGGTCCCCCGCGTCATCGTCGCAGTGTCGCATGGGCGGCCCGAAGCCAGTCGAGCGGCGACTCCCCGATAAGCGAGCGGCGACGCCCACGAGCGCGGCCCGCAACTTGTCGCTACCGTGCGGCTGTGCACCCGTTCCGTTTCGGCGTCATGCAGAGCACGGCCGTCTCGGCAGAAGCGTGGGTCACCAGCGCGCGAAGGGCCGAGCAGCTCGGCTACGACATCCTGCTCATGCCGGATCACCTGGGCGCGCAGCTCTCCCCGGTCGCCGCGCTGATGGCCGCGGCGGCCGCCACCACCCGTCTGCGCATCGGGAGCTACGTCTTCGCCAACGACTACCGGCATCCGCTCGTGCTCGCCCGGGAGGCCGCCACGCTCGACGTGCTCTCGGGCGGCCGCTTCGAACTCGGGATCGGGGCCGGCTGGAACGTCGCCGACTACGGCGCGCTCGGCGCGCCCTATGACCCGCCGCCCGTGCGCGTCGACCGACTGAGCGAGGCGGTCCCGCTCGTCAAACGCCTGTTGTCCGGCGAGACGGTCGACCACGAGGGACCGCGGTACCGCCTCAGGGGCGCCCGCGCCGGGCCACTGCCGGTGCAACGCCCGCGACCGCCGGTCCTCATCGGCGGTGGCGGGCCGCGGATGCTGCGCCTGGCCGCCCGGGAGGCCGACATCGTGGCCCTGCAGCCGCAGTTCGATCCTCGCGGCCGGCCGATGCTGCGCCAGGCGACGGACGGCGCGACGGCGCGCAAGATCGCGACGCTGCGCGAGGCCGCCGGGGCGCGTTTCGAGGACCTGGAGCTCAACGTCATCGTCGGCGACGCCGGGCTCGTGGGCAGCGCACGGCCAGCCGGCGAGTCAATCCTGGCGGCCATCAAGTCGCTGGGAACCGGGTGGGTCGGGACGCCCTACGTCCTGTACGGCACCCTTGGCCAGCTGCGTGACCGGCTGCTCCGCAGGCGGGAGCGTCTGGGGATCAGCTACTACGCGATCCCGGGCCGCGCCATGGAGGCCATGGCACCGCTCGTCGCCGCCCTCAGGGGACGGTAGGCGGCGCCGGGCGCCATCGTTCGCGCGGCCCGTTGTCCTGCACGCGGCCGTCGTCCTGCAACGCGGCCGTCGTCAAGCGCGGCCGTCGTCAGGCGCAGGGGCCGTCGTCAGGCGAACGCGGCGACAACCTCACGGACGCGCTCCGGAGTGGCGGCTACGGACGAAACGTGATCCCGGCGCATCGCGCGGGCGTGTGCGAAGCCAGGTAGCGCCAGCGGGCGCACTTCGTCTTTCGAGCCGCCGAGCTGCGTTTCGGTGGCTCGAAATCGGGGTTACGGGGCTACGCTCTGCCTGACGGAGGTGCCATGTGCCGAAGATCGCCGCGAACGGGATCGAGATCAACTCCGAGGTCCAGGGGAGGGCGAGCCGCTCATCCTGATTCCCCGCCTCGCCGCCGACAACGCCTGCTACGCGTTCCAGGTCGCCGACTACGCCAAGGAGTTCCGCTGCATCTCGCTCGATCCCCGCGGGGCTGGCGAGTCGGAGAAGCCGGATGCGCCCTACTCGACGGAAATCATCGCCGACGACGTGGCCGCCCTGATGCAGGCCCTGGGCGTCGCGCGTGCGCACGTCATGGGCCTGTCGCTGGGTGCCGCGGCCGGGCTGGCTCGCCGCCAAGTACCCAGCGCGAGTGGCTTCCCTCTCGCTCCACAGCGCCTGGCCGAAGACCGACCCGTTTCTGCATACGGTCGTCGAGAGCTGGCGAAGCCTCGCCGCTGGTCTCGGCGACGTCAGCGAGATGGTCATCCAGGGCATCCTGCCCTGGTGCCTGACCCCCGCCCTGTACGCAGCGAAGCCCGACTACGTCGACTCGCTGGCGGCCTTCGTCCGCAGCCGGCCGCGGCAGCCGCTGGAGGCCTTTCGGCGCCAGTCGGCGGCCGTCCTGGAGCACGACGCCGAGGCGCAGCTCACGAAGATCCAGGCGCCGACCCTCATCACGTTCGGTCGTTGGGATCTCGTCTGCTCCACGCGGTTCGAGCCCGCCCTCCAGACGATCCAGGGCAGCGAGGTGCACGTCTTCGAGGACTGCGCGCACGCCGCGATCTACGAGAACGTGGCAGCCTTCAACGAACGGACGCTGGCGTTCCTGCGCGCGCACCGGATGGCGTGAGCCGACAGCGGCCGCCATGGCCGCCCGCCCGAGGCGGCCTCGTTCGCCCTGCGCCAACGTGCCATCGAGGCCGGCCATCGCGCTGCGAGAGGCGATCGCGTCAGGTCACGATCCCGTCCGGAACGAGCGGCAGCGAGCGCAGGCGCACGCCCACGGCGCCGAAGATCGCGTTTGCGATGGCGGGCGCGATCGCAATGATGGGCGTCTCGCCTCCGCCAGCCGACGGCAGATCGCGCCGGTCGAGGAGCACGACGTCGATGGGCGGCACGTCGGTGATGCGGGGCACGCGGTAGTCCGTCATCGACGCGTTTTCGATCGCCCCGTCGGCGAAGTGGATCGCCTCGAACAGGGCCCCGCCAAGACCCATGACCGTGGCACCTTCGATCTGGTTCGTCAGGCCGTCGGGGTTCACGATGGCGCCGCACTCGAAGGCGGTCGCGATGCGCAGGATCTCGAGACGCCGGTCGCCGTGGATGCGCAGCTCGACCGCCGTGGCGACGCGGGCACCCTTCTCCACGCCGCCGGCGATGCCCAGCCCGACCCCGGACTCCGTGGCCCGGGCGGCCCAGCCGATGCGCTCCGCGGCGGCGCGGAATACCGCGGTCAGCCGTGCGTCGCGGAGGTGTCTCAGACGAAGTTCGAGCGGGTCGACGCCGATCGCGTGTGCCAGCTCGTCCATGTGGGACTCGCGGGCGAAATGGTTCGCCGTCGCGGCCAGCGCCCGGTACGAACCCTGCGCAAGCGGGGACTCGGCGGGCTGGTAGTCCAGGCGCTGGTTGGGCACGTCGTACGGGCCGACGAGGCCGAACATGCCCGAGTTGGTGTTGCGCATTTCCCAAGCGGTGACGGTGCCATCGCGACGCGCGCCGCTGCGGACATCGATGAGGGCGGCGGGCCGGAGGTGCCCCGCCGTGAACTCCTCCTCGCGGCTCCAGCGCACCTTGACCGGGCGCCCGGCGGCGCGCGAAAGCCGGGCCGCGTCGGTCGCGATCGTCTCGGCGTGCTTGCCGCCGAAACCGCCCCCCGTGTCGGGCACGATCACCCGCACGTCTGCCTCGGGTACCTGCAGGGCCTCGGAGAGCGTGCGTCGGAGACCGAAGGGGACCTGCGTTCCGCACCACACCGTGACGCGGCCGCCGTCCCACTCGGCCAGCGCCACGTGCGTCTCGAGTGGGACATGGGCGATGTACGCGGTCGTGTAGGTGGCGGTCAGCGTGATCGGTGCCTCGGCGAGGGCGCTCTCGATGTCGCCCGTTTCGTGGTGGAACGCGCCCTCCCAGCCTTCCTCGTCCACGGGGTGGGCGCGCAGGTGCTCGGCGAGCCCGGCCTCGGTCGGCTGCGGCGCCATCTCCCATCGCGCCTCGATCGCCTTGAGCGCGCGCCCGGCACGGAACGGATCGGGGGCGGCGACCCCGACGAATGAGCCTTCCTGCACCACGGTCACGCCCGGCACCGCCGTGGCCCGCGCGACATCGGCCGAGCGAAGCGTTGCGCCGGCGGCCGGCGGGCGCAGCACCCGGCCCAGGAGCATGCCCGGCCGGGAGAGGTCGGACCCGTATCGTCGGACTCCCGTGACGACGTCCGGCGCGATCAGCCGCGCTGTGGGGCGCCCGACGACCCGCTCGGACGGGCCCGGCGTCAGAGGCGCGTCGCCGGTTGCCACCTTGACCCGCTGTAGCCCGCGCACGAGCTCGCCGTAGGACGCGGCCATGAGTCCCTGCGCCCGGCGGACGGCGCCGTCCGCTGCGACCAGGGCCGCGCCTTCCACCTTCCACTGCGCGGCGGCCAGCCCAACGAGGCACTCGCGCGCGCCCGCCGCGACCCGCCGCAACTGCTCGCCGGCGTCGGGCATGGAGCGACTGCCGAACGTACCGACGTCGAAGGGGCACACGTCGGTGTCGCCCATCACCAGGCGAACGGCGGCGAGGGGGACCCGCAGCTCCTCGGCCACGCGCAGGGAGAGCGCCGTCCGGTTGTCCTGGCCGACGTCGATCTTGCCGGTGAAGGCTGTCACGAGGCCATCGGCGCCGACATGGAGCCATGCCCCCGAGCTGGTCGTCCAGCCACCCGACGGCGCCGGCTCCAGGACGACCACGAGACCGTCGGGGAGGACGGAGAAGTAGTCGCGCTCCGCCGCGCCGGTCAGGTCCCAGGGTCGCCGCGGGCGCGCCGCCTCGCCCGCCGGCCCGGCTGGACCCGCTCCTGGCGCGACCACGGTCCCGTTCTCAGGATGTGCCGCCAGTTCGGCGGCACGGCGCACTGCGCGCAGGATGCGCGGATACGTGCCACAGCGACAGACGTTGCCCGCCAGGGCCAGTCGGACGTGCGCGTCGTCAGGGTCGGCCTCAGCTGCGAGCAGCGCGACCGTGCGCAGGAGCATCCCGGCGGTGCAGTAGCCGCACTGCAGAGCCCCGACCTCGAGAAAGGCCTGCTGCACGGGGTGCAGGCGCCCGTCACGTGCCAGCCCCTCCACGGTCGCGACCGCGTGGCCGGCCGCGTCCGAGACACGCGTCTGACAGGCGAGCACGGGTGCACCGTCGAGGAGCACGGTGCAGGCGCCGCACGCGCCCTCGCCGCAGCCCGGCTTCGCACCGGTCAGCCCGAGCTCTTCGCGCAGCGCGTAAAGCAGGCTTCGGTCGGGCTCCTGCGCGAGCCTGCGGGCCACGCCGTTGACGCGGATCTCGGCGGTGTCGGTCATGCTCGCACCTCGGGGAACCTGGCGACCGGACTGGAGCATAGCCGGACGGCTACCGGGGCGGTGCGGCGACCGGCGGAAGATACGCCGCGTCACCGTCCCGCGATGGCGGCGGGGCGGCGACCGCGGTGCTCAGGCGCCCCACGCGCCCCTTCCACCCGCGGCGCTCAGGCGCCCCAGGCGCCGGAGTGACTCACGCGGTCGACCTCGATGGCGAAGACCTCCCGCGGGTCCCTGCGCTGATAGGGTCCGCCGCCGTACTTGTAGGACATCCGATCGATGAACGCAAGCGCTTCGTCGGGCGTGATCTCGACGACCCGGCCGCTGACCGAGAGCCAGTGCCACGGGGTCTTCGTGCTGACGACCGAGACCGCGACTTGGGGGCGCCGGCGGACGGCCTGCCCCTTGCGGGAGCCCACCGGGGAGCTGGTGAGAAGCCGGCTGCCGTCGAAGTCCACCCACATCGGGAAGCTCACGATCTGCCCGGCGTCGTTCGTATAGGCCACGTGACCGAGAGCCGGCTCGTCGAACAGGTCGAGCATCTCGGAAGGAATGGGAGCAGTCATGCGATTCGGCGCCTCCTGCGCGCCTGCGGGGGCTGGGCCAGCACGCACCACGATCGACCGTCCCGGCGTGGACGACCGAGTCATCACATGGTCGCACGGAAGGCGCTTCCGGACCGTCGCTGCGGACGTGCCGGGCGACGACGAGCACCTGCTCGAGGCAGTCGCCTCGGGCGCGGCGCCGCTCCAACGTGCGCCGCGGCCGGGCAACAAGGGCTCGCGGCGCCGCATGACGCGGGCAGGCTGATCCTCAGGTACCACCGGGCGCAGTACCCAATGACCAGGCGCCGGGCTAGCTCGGCGGCACTACCATCCATTGGCCGCTCCAGCCGCGATGGCTGGGTCACGCCGCATGTTGCCGGGGGTACGTCGATCGATGGTCGGGCTGCGTTGGCGGAGACCAGTGATCGGCGCCTGGCTGCGCTTCGAAGGGGTGCCTGGGTGACGCAGTCGCCAAACGACGGCAACGTGTCGGACCTGCGCGAGCAGGTCGCCAAGGCGCTCGCCTACAAAGGCATGATGCTCGGCCGCCTGGGCCGCAGCGCGGAGGAGATCGCCGTCTACGACCAGGTCGTGGACCGCTTCGGCGATGCCACTGAACCTGAGCTGCGTCGTCAGGTCGCCACTGCGCTCTTCAGCAAGGGTGCCAGGCTCGGGCAGCTCGGCCGTACCGAAGAGGCGATCGCCGTCTACGACGAGCTGGTCGAGAGCTTCGGGGACGAGACCGAGCCAGCGATGCGCGAGCAGGTGGCGAAGTCGCTGGTGAACAAGAGCTACCGCCTCGGACAGCTCGGCCGCCATGAGGAAGCCGTGGCGGTCTGCGACGAGGTCGTGGAGCGATTCGGTACGGCGACCGAGCCGGTCCTCCGGGGCCAGGTCGCCCTGGCGCTCGTCAATGAAGGCGTGCGGCTCGGGCAGCTCGGCAGGAACGAGGAAGCGATCGCCGTCTACGACCAGGTGGTCACCCGCTTCGGCGACGCCACCGAGCCCGCCCTGCGCGACCAGGTGGCCACCGCCCTTTCCCACGCGGCAGCGTCGTAGTCGACGTCGTCTCCTGCGGGGCGGGGCCAGCGCGAGCGTAGATGCGCCAGCCTTGCACCGCCCCGGGACCGAGGCGGACAAGGAGCACCGCCGACAGCACCAGCAGCGCCAGGCCCAGGATCCGCTCGGTCGACATGGCGAGATCCTACCGGGCCGCCTTCACTGCCGGCTTGTGACTGGACGCCGCGATTGGCAAACTGATCACGTCATGACGCGACGCACGGTCACGCCTGCTGGTGCGGAGGCCATCGTCGTCCGTCCGGCGACGATCGAGCGCTTCGACGACATCGGCCCCGCGATCAACCGATACTGCTGGTGCCAGTGGTGGCGCATGACGGCGAGCGAGTACGCGGGCTCCGCCTCCACGATCGGGCAGGCGAACTGGGACCGGCGACGCGAAGCGCTGCGGGCGCAATGCGCAGCCGAGCCCGTCCCCGGCGTTGTCGCCTACCTCGGCGAGCTACCCGTCGGCTGGTGCGGCTTCGGCCCGCGCGGCGCGATGGGGCGGCTCGAACACAGTCGCACGATCCCCAGGCTTGACGATCTGCCCGTCTGGTCGATCGTCTGCTTCAGCGTCCGGCGCGGGTACCGTCGACGCGGCGTGGCGACCGCGCTGTTGCGTAGCGTCATCGAGTACGCGCGAGGGCAGGGCGCGGTCGGCCTCGAAGCCTACGCGACCGATCCCTCCGGCGCGCGCCGCGACGCGGTCGCCTCGTACACGGGCTTCACGACGATGTTCGAGGCGGCGGGCTTCCGACGGGTGGTCGAGACGGCCAGCCACGCCGACCACCTGCCACGCTGGCTGATGCGCCTCGATCTCGAACGTAGGTGAGGTAGGAGCACCGGAGGGAAGACGGCATGCGACTGTTCAGAGGACCCGACCAAATCCGCCGGATCGCCATCGTCATTTCGGCGGCGGTCGCCGCCGCGCTGGTGCTCTGGCGACTGTGGCCGAGCCAGCCGGTGCCCCCGGTCTCCCTCCCGGAGCCCGATCGCGCCGACAAGGAGGCTCCGCACACGGAGGTCGGCCCGCACAACTGAGCCGGCCGCACCCCACGCCGCGGCTCGACGGCAGCCACGCGATGCCCCGCGCCTGGCTCGGGGTGGCTTTCGCGCGCATGGCTCGCCCTCCTCAGCAGGCTTTCAGGAATGTCCGCGATACTGCGTGGACAGGCCTGCCGGTTGGGGCGCGTCCCCAGGTTGCCGAGACTGGACTGGAGTTCGCCCCGCCAATGACGGACCAGACGAACGAGGCGACGCGCGCGGAGGAAACGCCGGCGCGCCGCTGGTATCGACGTCCGGGCCGGCGTGCCCGGAACCTCGGCCTGTTCGGCATGGGCGTCCTCGCGGCTCTCGTCGCGCTCGTCATCTATGGCGTGGTGTTCCCGGGCCCGCCTCCCCTCACCAGCACCGACGTCGGCCGGAGCATCACCCAGGCGCTCGCATCGCAGACGCCCGCGCCGGCCGTGTCGGAGCAAGTGTTCGCCGATATCGAGCCGTCCCTGGTCCTGATCCAGACCACCTACTCCCCCACCGCTTCGCCATCCGCTGCCGCGACCGGCGGCGCGACGAACGGCCTCGGGAGCGGCGTCATCGTGGACGACGGCGGAGACATTCTCACCAGCCTCCATGTCGTGGCCGGAGCCGCGACCATCGAGGTGACGTTCAGCGACGGCACCCAGTCGGCCGGAGCAGTCGAGTCGACGCAGCCCGACGAGGACATCGCGGTCGTCCGCGCCGCCCGACTCCCGGCCACCATCCGGCCGGCCACCCTCGGCAATCCCGGCTCGATTCGTATCGGTGACCAGGCGTTCGCCGTTGGAAGTCCCTTCGGGCTCTACGCTTCGATCAGCGCGGGGATCGTGTCGGGATTGGACCGCACCTTCCAGCTCCCGCACGGCGGAGCGGTGTTACACCAGCTCATCCAGTTCGACGCCGCGGTCAACCCCGGGAACTCGGGCGGCCCGCTGCTCAACCGCGACGGCCAGGTCATCGGGATCGTCACGGCTCTGATCAACCCCACCGGGCAGGACGTGTTCATCGGGATCGGGCTCGCCGTGCCCATCAACGTGGCCGGCGGCGCCGCCGGCCTGCCCCAGTACTGAGCTGGCGGGCCGCACGCCGCGCCGGGCCCGAACAGCACGAAGGAGGTGAATCCCGTGGAACCAGGCACGCCGCCGGCGCGGCCCATGGAGCAGGTCCTGTACGAGGTCAAGAAGGTGATCGTCGGGCAGGATCACCTGCTCGAGCGGCTCGCCGTGGCCCTGCTGGCCCGCGGACACCTCCTGGTCGAAGGCGTGCCGGGGCTGGCGAAGACGATGGCCATCAAGACGCTCGCGGCCTCGATCGGCGGCGACTTCAAGCGCATCCAGTTCACGCCCGACCTGGTGCCGGCCGACCTGGTCGGCACGCGCATCTACAACCAGAAGACCGGCGAGTTCGGCACGTCGCTGGGACCCGTCTTCACGAACCTGCTCCTGGCCGACGAGATCAACCGTGCCCCAGCGAAGGTGCAGAGCGCCCTGCTCGAGGTCATGCAGGAGCACCAGGTCACCATCGGGCGCGAGACGTTCAGGGTGCCCGACCCGTTCCTCGTGCTGGCCACCCAGAATCCCATCGAAACCGAGGGGACCTACGCGCTGCCGGAGGCACAGATCGACCGCTTCATGCTGAAGGTGCTGATCGGGTACCCCAGCACGACCGAGGAGTTCGTGATCGTCGAGCGCATCACCGGTCAGCTCGAGACCGTCGAGCAGGTGCTCTCGACCGACCGGCTGATCCAGCTCCAGCGGGAAGCCGACCGGGTCTACGTGGATCCGTCGCTCATCGACTACGCCGTCCGCCTGGTGGCGGCCACCCGCACCCCGCGAACCTACGGCGTGCCGGAACTCGAGCGCTACGTGACGTTCGGAGCGAGCCCGCGCGCCTCGATCAACCTGATCCTCACGGCGCGGGCCCTCGCCTATGTCCGCGGCCGGACGTACGCCATTCCCCAGGACGTGCAGGACATGGCGCACGACGTGATGCGCCATCGGCTCGTGCTGTCCTTCGAGGCGCTCTCGAACAACGTCACCAGCGACACCGTGCTCGCCGCGATCCTGCGACACGTGCCGCCTCCGGCAGTCGTCACCAGGGAGCCCGCCCACGAACACGCCGACGCCTGAGCGCGTCCTGCAGCGGCTCGACTGGCACGTCGTCCGGCGCCTGGACGGCCTGCTCCAGGGCGACTACCGCAGCCTGTTCTACGGCAACGGGGTGGACCTCGCGGACCTCCGGGAGTACCAGCCGGGCGACGACGTCAGGTACATCGACTGGAACGTGACCGCGCGGCTGGATACGCCGTACGTCCGCCAGTACGCCGAGGACCGCGAGATCACCGCCTGGTTCTTGCTCGACCTCAGCCCGTCGGTCGAGTTCGGCACCGTCGACGCGGACCGCGAGAAGCGGACCGTGCTGGTGGACTTCGTGACAACGCTGGCACGCCTGTTGACGCGCCGGGGCAACCGCGTCGGAGCACTCCTGTATGGCGATCACGTGGACCGCGCGATCCCGCCGCGCGGGGGCCGGCTGCAGGTCCTGCAGATCGTCGACGCCCTGCTCACGCGTCCGCGCATGGCGGGCGCGCCGTTCACCGATCTGGGCCCCCTGCTCGACACCGGGCGCCGGGTGATCAAGCGCCGCTCGCTGGTGTTCATCGTCTCGGACTTCATCAGCGTCCCCGGCTGGGAGCGGTCGCTCGACAGCCTGAACCGGCGCCACGAGGTGGTCGCCGTGCGCCTGGTCGACCCGCGAGAGATCGAGCTTCCCGACGTGGGCCCGGTCATCCTGGAGGACTCCGAGACGGGCGAGCAGATCTACGTGGACACGGGCGACCGCGCCTTCCGCCGCCGCTTCGAGGCGGCCGCACGCGCCCGCGAGGCGGCCGTTGGCGACGCGTTCAGGCGTGCGGGCGTGGACGCCATGTCGCTCTCGACCGACGAGGACCTGGTCGCCGCGATCGTGCGCATGGCCACGCTTCGCCGCCGGCGCCGGAGGTAGCCGTGTCCTTCCTCTGGCCACAGGCGCTCGCCCTCCTGGTCCTCCTCCCGGTCGGCATCCTGGCCTACCAGCTCGTCGGCCGCCGGCAGCGACGAAAGGTCGTCGCCCTGGCGGGACGAATCGGGAGTCCGACCGGGGCCACGACCGGCGCCATCCGCAGCAGAGTACCCGCGGTGCTGATCCTGGCCGGGATGAGCGTCATGGTGATCGCCCTCGCCCGTCCCCAGGGCGCCATCGACGTGCCGCGCCAGGAAGGGACCGTCATCCTCGCCTTCGACGTCTCCGGCAGCATGGCCGCCACGGACCTTGCACCCAGCCGCATCGCCGCCGCGCGAACGGCGGCCGCGAACTTCGTGAAGCGCCAGCCCTCGAGCGTCGTGATCGGCGTGGTGGCCTTCAGCGACGCGGGCCTGCTGGTCCAGCAGCCGACCGACGAGTCGGCGAACGTGATCGCGGCACTCGACCGCCTGCGGCCCCAGGGCGGGACCTCCGTGGGGCAGGGCATCCTCGTGTCGCTCGACGCCATCGCCGCGCAAACGGCCGGGCCGACGGCCAACTACTACAGCAACGCATCGCCAGCTCCGACGCCGTCGCCCACCCCGGTGCCGGCGGGCACGCATGCTCCCGCCGTGATCATCCTGCTCACCGACGGCGAGAACAACGAGACGCCCGACCAGCTCGCCGCGGCACAGACGGCGGCCGATCGGGGCGTGCGAATCTTCACGGTGGGCGTCGGCACCGCGGCCGGCACGACGCTCGATCTCGACGGCTTCCGCGTCCACACGCAGCTCGACGCGGCCACGCTGCAGCAGATCGCACAGGTCACCGGGGGCGCCTACTACAGTGCCGCCAGCGCCCAGGACCTGCGCACGATCTACGACCACCTCGACACGCAGCTCGTGATTCGGCCGCAGCAGATCGAGCTCACGGCGGTGCTCGCGGGCCTCAGCGTCCTCCTCCTGGTGGCCGGCGCCCTCTCGTCGCTGGTCTGGCTGGGGCGGGCACCGTGATCGAAGCTGCGCCGCAGATCGAACGTGCACCGTCGCGCGCGAGTACGCCGCGCATCGGGGGCACCCGGTGATCGGGCGGGCGCCGCTCATCGAGGTTGCGACGCGGATCGAGGCTGGGACGCGCATGGCGGGGAGACGATAGTGCAGTTCCTGTGGCCGCAGCTGCTGGTCGCGCTCGGTATCGTGCCGTTCCTCGTCGCCGTCTACGCCTGGACCCTGCGACGGCGCCGGCGCATGGGCGTCCGCTACTCGAGCCTCTCTCTGGTGCGGGAGGCGCAGCCGGGGTCGGGGCGGCTGCGGCGCCACCTGCCGTTCGCGCTGTTCTCGATCGCGATCGCGGCGCTGATCATGGCGCTGGCGCGGCCGATCGCCATCGCGAGCGTGCCGGCCAACCAGACGACGATCGTGCTCACCATCGACGTGTCGGGCAGCATGTGTTCCAACGACATCGCGCCCGATCGGCTTGACGCCGCGAAGGCTGCGGCGGCCTCGTTCATCGAACAGCAGAGCGCCACGACGCAGATCGGCATCGTCGCGTTCAGCACGTTCGCGCAGATCGTCCAGGCGCCGACGAACGACAGGCAGGCCCTCCTCGGCGCGGTAGCGAGTCTGGCGACGGGCCGCCGCACGGCGATCGGCGACGGCATCCTCGCGGCTATCGACGCAATCGCCGGAGTCGATCCGTCCGTGCCGGCCAGCACCGGGTACGGGCAGCCCGGCGTGGAGCCGGCCCCGGTCCCCAAGGGCGACTATGCCGCGGACATCATCGTGGTCCTCACCGACGGCGGGAATAACGTGGGCCCCGGGCCGGTCGACGCCGCGCAGGAGGCTGCCACGCGTGGGATCCGTGTCTACACCATCGGCTACGGCACGCCGCAGGGCGGCGCGCTCGACCCGGCCTGCGTGTTCCAGTTCACGGGACGCGAGCCGCAGGGCGCGCCTTTCGGGGGCGCGTTCGGCGGTGGCTTCGGCGGGGGTGGGGGCTTCCGCCGCGGTATCGACGACCAGCCGCTGATGCAGACCGCGAGCATGACCGGAGGGCGCTACTACCCGGCCGCGAGCGCCGGCCAGCTCGAGCAGGTCTTCCAGTCTTTGCCGACGACGCTCATCACGAGGCACGCCGTCGCGGAGCTGAGCGTCGGGTTCGTGGCGCTTGGAGCGGTGCTAGCAGCCGCGGGTCTCCTGCTGTCGAGGGCATGGCGGCCGCTTCCCTGACCGGCGGCGGGGCGGGTGACTGCGTGCCTCGCCGGCGGGACTGACCACCGCGTCCTGACCGGCGGCGGGGCGGTGACCGCGACTTGACCGGGGCGCCAGAGCCTGGCGACCGCGTCATGAACGGCGGCGGGCGTGGCCGCCCCTGTGCTCGGTGCGCCCGCGACGCTACCCGAGCAGGAGACGCAGGCCGACGAACGTGCCGATGACGATGATCGCGAGGCGGAGGATGCTCGCGGGCAAGCGGCGCCCGACGCTCGATCCGACCTGGCCGCCGACGATTGCGCCGATCGCGAGGAGGACGGCAGGCGCCCAGGCGACGGGCGCGACCGCGATGAAGAGGACGGCGGCCACCCCGTTGATGAGCACGGCGAGGACGTTCTTCAGGCCGTTCAGGCGCTGCAGGCTGTCGGGCAGGAAGACGGCCAGGAGGGCCATCATGATCACCCCCTGGCCCGCCCCGAAGTAGCCGCCGTAGATCGCGGTCAGGAAGATCGTGACCGCCAGCGGCGCGCCGTGCTCCACGCCTTCGACCCGCCGCTCGCCCATGATCCGGGAGAGCCTGGGCTGGATGGCGATCAGGACCACCGCCCCCAGGATGAGGAGCGGCACGATCCGCTCGAACGCCGACCCCGGAAGGACGAGCAGGAGCAGGCCCCCGGCCAGGCCGCCGGCGATCGCGGCGGCCCCGAGGCGGATCGCCCGGCCGCGCTGGCCCGACAGCTCGCGGCGGTAGCCGATCGCGCCGCTGAGGGAGCCTGGCACGAGCCCGACCGTGTTCGAGACGTTCGCGACGACGGCCGGATAGCCGAAAGCGAGCAGGGTCGGGAAGGTGATCAGCGAGCCCGACCCGACCACCGTATTGATCGTGCCAGCCGCGAGGCCAGCGGCCAGGATCGCGACTGCCTCAAGCGGGCTCATCGGCCTGGTGTCGACATGCGGCCCACGGAGGTGCGCCCACGGAGGCGCTCGGTATCGTGCGCACGCGGGCAGTCTGAGGCCTGAGCCGTTCGTCCGTGAGCGCCCCGGGTCCATGCTCGCGCGGCCCGCGGCCCGCGCACTTCCCCCAGTGGCGGCCTTCCCCCGGTGTGAGACGCTTCAGCGGCCCGACACGCACGACGGAGGAACCCGTATGCCATTTCCGGCGCCCGAGATGAGCCTGACGCGGCTCCTGGTGGTGGCAGATCTCGAACGCGCGACGGCCTGGTACCGCGACGTCCTGGGCGCCGACGTGCGCGGCGAGTACGGTGGCACGTCGTGCGTGCTGCAGTTCCTCGATTCCTGGCTCCTCCTCGTCACCGGGGGTCCGCCCACGGCCGACAAGCCGACCGTGCACTTCTCCCCACCCGCCGACCCCGATCGCGCCGACGCCGAGCTCATCGTCGGCGTCCCCGACTGCCGCGCGGCCTACGCGGTCCTGGCAGCTCGCGGCGCGACGTTCCTCACCCCTCCCGTCGAGTATCCCTGGGAGATCCGCGCCTTCTTCCGAGACCCCGACGGGCACCTCTTCGAGATCAGCCAGCGGCGTGCGAGCGAGTAGCCGGTCGATCGCCAGGCCGGATCACGCGGGCGTGCTCCCTGCGCCTGCGGCCGAGGCCGCCGTGCGCTGCCGCCGTTCCGCGAGACGGCCCATCGCCGCCAGCGCGGCGTCCACCGATCGGAAGGCGGGTGCGCCGGCCTCCTCGACCGCGGCCGCCATCGGATCGTAGAGCGGCCCGGCGTCGATCGAGACCACGATCGGCTTATCCGTCGCGCGCAGCACCCGGGCGAGCCGGTTCGGCAGGCTCCCCTCCGACGCGATCTGGTCGGGCAACGTCGCCGTCGCCGCGGTGAGCGGCACCGTCGAGCACAGCACCAGGTCGACCCCAGGGTCCGCCAGGAGGGCCCGGAGCACCTGCTCGTGGGCGCCGTCGTCGGCCATCGGCGTCAGGTCGATCGGGTTGCGTACGTCGACGAGGGAGCCCGCGCCGGCGGCCGCCAGGGCGGCCTGCAGCGAGACGCGGGTGCCGCTCCCCAGGCTCGCGAGCTCCAGGTTCCAGCCGTCGCCGCGCAGCCCGTCGGCGATCCCGACCGCCTCGTACCCGGCGTTGGACATGGCCGCGAGCCGTCCACCGCGCCAGTTCCGGGATCCGGCCAGCACGCTCACCCGCAGGAGGCCCAGGAACTCGTCGAACGTTCGGGCCACGAGCGCGCCGGCCTGCCCGACGACCGCCTCGCAGACGTCATAGTCCCCGGCGAGCGACGCCGTGTGCCCGCTGGTGGCCCGTCGGCCCTCCGCGGTGCGGCCGGCCTTGTAGAAGACCACGTCGCGGCCGCCTGCCACCACCTCCTCCACCGCGCGTGCGAACGCCAGGCCGTCGGCGTCGCGGAAACCCTCCACGTACACCGCAAACGTGCGCACCGCCGGGTCGCCGGCGAGGTAGCGCACATAGTCCCCGATGGTCAGGTCCACCTGGTTGCCGGTCGAGATCGCGTAGCGCGGGCGGAGCCAGGGCAGCCGGCTCATCCGCGTGATCATGAACGCGCCGGACTGGCTGACGATCGCCAGGCTGGAATCCTGGCCGCTGGGCACCGGCAGCTTGGTCCGCGGGATGAACAGCGTGTCGTACCGTCCGGGCCGCGAGACGATGCCCAGGCAATTGCCGCCGTTGACCACGATCGACTGGCCACGGGCGCGCGCCCCCGCGAGGCTGGCCTGCAGCCGCTCTTCCAGGACTCGGCCGCCCTTCTTCTCCGCCATGCCGCCGGGGATCACGATGACGCCCGTCGCGCGGTCGTGTTCCGCTAGCTCCTCGACGATCGAGGGCACCTGCTCGGCGCCCACCGCGACGACGAACAGGTCGACGCGCTCCGGCAGGTCCCGGACGCTGGGCACACAACGGACCCCGCCGATTTCGGCGCTGCCCGGGTGCACCACGTACATCCGCGCTGGATCGAAGCCGGCCTCCACGGCGTTGTCGAGGATGACCCGGCCGGTATTCGCGCCACGGGCGGACACGCCGATGATAGCCATGGTGTGGGGCCGTAGCATCGCGGCGATCGATGCTGCGGGACGCGCGGCCGGCAGCGCGGCTCGAGCCCGGAACCTGAGCAGGCCGTCGAGCGCGACGAGTTCGCCCCTCGAGGCCGCGAACGGGTTGACCTCGAGCTCAAGGATGGTCCAGCCCCGGCCCTCGCCGTCGTGACCGTATCGCCGGCCGAGCTCGACCATGGCCTCGAGGACACCCCGGATCCGCTCGTCGCCCACAAGGCGGCCCCCGCTGCGCGTGAGACCGGCCAGACGCCGGTACGACAGGGTCGCTCGGAACGCGGCCAGGAGGCCAGCCGCGTCATGCAGCGCCGCGCTCGCGGTGGCGACCGCCCGGCCAGTCCCGGACGCCCCGGCGAACAGCTCTGCGTCCACGCCCCCCACGCCGAACGTGACGACCGGCCCGAACTCTCGGCTGTGGCGCAGCGCGACGATGACCTCCGAGCCGGCCCCCTGCCCCTCGAGCTCGATCCTCTCCGCCACGAGGACTCCATGGATATCGCGCCGGATCGCCTGCTCGAGCTCGTCGCCGGTGAGGCCCGCGTAGGTCGGAGGAGCCGCGTCCGGGCGTCGCTCCAGGTCGCGCGCGTGACGACGGGGGACCTCCGCGAGAATGGCGTCGATCCCCGTCTCGATGGCGGCCGGATCACCCGCGGCCTCTCGCACGCCGCCGACGTCGGTCTTGTGCACGATCTCGGCCGACACGACCTTCAGGATCACCGGCCCGCCGCCCAGCGCCGCCAGCGCGGCCGGGTCGACCCTGCCGCCCGGCCCGACGAAGACCGTGCGCGGCACACGGCAACCCGCGGCACGCAGCACGTCGTAGACCTCGTGCTCGTACAACCCGAAGCGGCCGTCCGCCGCGGCGGCATCGAGGATCGCGTCGATTCGCTGGACGTCCACGCGGCGCCAACGGTAACGCGACCTGGACACGGCCACCGGCCGGCCGCGCCACTACACCACGGCTACCATCAGCGCTCACGATTGCTGCGAGGAGGGAACACCGGTGAACGCGTATCTCATCACGGTGGACAACCGGTCAGGCGTGCTGGCGCGACTGTTCGCGGCCACTGCGAAACGCCACGTGAACGTGGCGCCAGCCTACGGACTGTCGGACGGGGCACGTGGGCTGATCGCGCTCGGCTCCGACGACGAGGCCGGGCTGCGGGCGGCCATTGCTGACGCCGGCTACACCGCCACCGCCATCGAGATGGTGGTCGTCGAACTGGAGAACCGGCCGGGCACTGGTGCGGAGGTCACGCACAAGCTCGCGGAGGCCGGGGTCGACCTGCAGATCGCCGTTCCCGTGGGCATGAGCGGCGACCGGGTTCAGATGGGGTTCGGAGCCCGCGACACCGCGCTGCTGAAGCGCGCCCTCGGCGTCTGACCGGAGCGCGCCCCGTCAGGGGCGGAGCTCGAGCGCCTCGACGTGAGACGGCCGCACCGCTCGAAAATGGCGCTGGTCGAGCGTGGCCACCTTCGGCTCGCCCAAGCGTTCGGCGAGTGCGACGACGCTGGCATCGACGAGGCCGATCGTGAGATCCGCGTAGCGAGCTTGCAGCTCGCGGCAGCGGGATAGATCGGCGCCCGTGGGCGGCTCGACGCGGTAGACACCGGCGAGCACATCGTCGAGGAAGACGAGCCAAGCCTCGGGTGACAGACTGCGGCGGCACCAGTAGTCAAGCTCGGCGAGGACGAGGGCGGGGACGACCAGATCCTCGTCCGCATCCATCAGCAGTCTGGCGCAGGGCTCGTGATCGGGGTCGGCCGCGTCGAGCGCGGCAAGCAACGGGCCCGTGTCACAGATCAGCGCCACGGTCAGCGAGGCTCTTCGGCGACGGGCTCGGCCGTGACGTCCGCGGCGGTGCGGCCATCCGTGGACCGTGCCACACCGACTCGAGGACGCCGCCCCCTGCGCAGCGACGTGGCCTTTTCCTCTACCGCTTCGCGGAGAAGGGCGGCAAGTGGGACGCTCCGTCGCTGCGCCTCCGCCTCGAGGGTTCGGATTGCGGCCTGCGGCGCGCTTACGGTCGTCCGGCGAAGCTGGGTCATGATGCGTGATGCTAGCATCACGATGCGAGATGCTCAAGCGGACATCGGAACGCGTCCGTACGACCACTCGGAGGGGGCCTGGGCGCAGATCAAGGGCCCTGGCTTGCCGTCGGGGCCTGGGTCCGCCGGGCGCTCGGCGCGGTCACCGGCGAAGGGATCGCCTGGGTAGCCGCGGGCGCGTGACTGGGGCTGGCCGTCGGGGTCGGCAGTGGTGTCGGCGCGAGCGTGACGGCAGGCGTCGGCGATGCAGTCGGCCTGGGCGAAGCCGAGCGCCTCGGCGACGGTGTCACCCGCGGCGTTGGTGACGGGGTGCCGGGTGCAGGCGAAGCCTGCGCGATGGTGGGCCCAACGCTGGGGGTGCCCGGCAGGGCGCTCGACCCGGCGCTCGCTCCGGGGCTGGCTGGGGCCGCCGCGCTGGCGCCGGGCGAGGCTGCGCTGGACGCGCCAGGGGCGCTGGACCCACCGACGAGGGGAGTCGCCGGTGTCGGGGCGGCCGGCGTCAAGCGGGACACCGCGCCGAAGCCGACGACGACGGCGATGACGAAGAGCAACATGAGCACCGTGCCCAGGTCGGGCGAGTCCAGCGGACCCCTCGACGGCCGGCTGCGCCGGCCTGGCTCCCACCCCATCGCTACCGCCTGCGAGTGCGGGTACTCACGCCCCGCACCCTACTCCAAGCCCAGCGCGGGCGAGAGTCGTCCACGGATGCCGCGACCGCGGTCGGACTACGATGCCCGCATCGCACCACCGGGACCACTCGAGGAGGTCGCCATGTCCGAGAACCAGCCCATCTCCTGGCGCTCCATCGTGTACGGGACCCCGGTCATCTCGATCGACAACGAGCCTGCCGGCCAGGTCCGGGAGGTGCTTGGGGACGACGCCGAGGACGTCTTCCACGGCCTGCGGGTCGCGCTCGCCGGCGGACGTCGGGACGTGATGGTCTCCGTCAATGACATCGCGGCCATGTCCAGCGACGCCGTGAGGGTCGACCTCACGCGTGCGGAGATCGAGGCCCTACGCACGTACGACGAGGAGGCCACGTACCACCTTGCCTCGGTCGGCTGGCTCCGCAAGCACCTGGGCTGGCAGAAGGACTCGAAGGGCGACGAGGAGCCCGGCTGAGCTGGCCGGGTGCCGGCTCGCGAGGCGCGCTGCGCGGAACCGGCGTCAGAGCGCCCGCATCCGGTTGTTCTTCGCCTCGTGCGTCACCTCGGCCAGGCCGAGCGTCTCGAGCAATGGCGGCATATAGACGCCGAAGCGCCCGCGCAGGCCCTTCTTCAGGCCGTACCAGCCGCCCAGCGGATTGTCCGAGGCGCGGCCCCATGCCTCGACCGTCCCGTCGGCCGCGGGTTTCTGCTCGTCGGCGCCGCCGAGCGGCATCCAGTCGCCGTGCGCCCTCAGCATCGCGTGCAGGTCGTTGACCGCGCGGGCGTCGTAGAGCAGGCGCGTGCCCCCGACCTGGCAGACGATGACCGGCGGGTCCGCCGCATCGTCCCGGTACATGGTGTACTCAGAGGTGCCCGGCGGGGTCTGCAGGACCCACGGATCGTCCTTTGTACCGCTGCCGTTGGCCATGTCGATCCCCCTTGTGCGCGTTGCCGACCGTTCGGCCTACGGTACCAGCGGTCCCCCCTGGCCACGGATTCCGATCGAGTCAGAGCGGAAGAGCGCGAGGCCAGGTCCCGGCTCGGATCGCACGCCAGGCGCGTCGGCGATGCTGCCGCGGGATCGAAGCTCGCGCCGGACGTCATCCCCCGCGGTTCGCGCCATGAGCAACGCGGACGGCACGTGCGGGGCGACGACGCGCCCGTCGTGGTCGGGCGCTGGTCCCGTCCGTTCATGCCGACCGCCGCCCGTGATCGGGCTCCAGATAGATTCGGAACCGGGCGGTGTGCAGGCCGAAGAGGGTGCCCACCGCGGCGCGACGGGCGGCCTCCCAGCGGTCCGGCCGGGCGCCGCCGGCCTTCTCGACGTCGGCCCTCCCGGTCGCCAAGCGCAGGCCGAGGGCGGCCGCCGTTAGGGCGGCCACAAGCTCGAGCCACAGCATCGCGGCCGGGCCGCGCCGCAGGCGGCCCGGGGTGCCGGCGGCGACCATGGCGGCATCACGGACCGCGAGGCCGACGCACACGCCTTCCGTCAGGATGGCGCCCCCCCGGCCGAGTCGCCGGATCGCCAGCTGCGTCAACGGGAAGCCGATCCCGCTGAGCCCCAGGACGAGTCTCCCCAGTCGCGGGTCCATCCGCGCCTCCGGCTTCACGATCACACGTGACACCCATCGTGGGCGCTGCCCGTCATCCGGCAAAGAGCCAAAGCTACCCTGCCGCCACAGTGATGCCGCAAGCTCGACCTCGCCGGCATTCCCCGCGGACGGGACCCGTTCCGACTCAGCTGGCCGCAAGCCGGTAAGCCGAGCAGGCAGCGCGAGAGTGAGCACGGCGCTGGCCGCCACCACAGCCGTCCCAGCCCAGATCGCCGGGACCCTGCTGACGCCGCTCGGACGCGCGCGAACCGTGCCCGTGGTCCCGTCGGGCCAGTACGATAGGAGTCCGATCGGTCAGGGGGCACGGAGCGCACGCAGGGAGGGCATGGGCACAGCGATCAGCGCGGCGCGCACAGTCGAGCCCCGGCTGCTCACGCCCGGACGGGTCAGGGCGGCACGCGACTTCCTGGCCATCGTTGGCGCCGCGGTCCTCGTGTGCATCGTCCTCCGCGGCCCGGGGACGGACGCGACGTCGTACTGGTCGTTCAACCTCGCGGAACCGTACGCCGCGGCGACGCGGAGCCTGACCGGCATCGACGCATTCCGCTACGGGCCCCCGCTGGCCTACGTGTTCGTGCCCTTTCACGCGCTTCCCTTCGACGCATTCCGCGTGCTCTGGGCGGCAATCGAGTTCGGCTGCCTCGTGGCCCTGGTCCGGTGGCGGTGGGCGCTCGCCCTGGTCGCCATCTTCCCGGTGGTCGCCCTCGAGATCTCGTCGGGCAACATCCACCTCCTGATGGCGCTGGCGATTGCGATCGGGTTCCGGTTTCCGGCCGCCTGGTCCTTCCTGGTCCTGACCAAGATCACGCCCGGGATCGGGCTACTCTGGTTCGCCGTGCGGCGACAGTGGCGTGACCTCGGGATCGCGGTGGGCGCGACGCTGGCCATCGCCGTGGCCTCATACGTCGCGACCCCCGGCCTGTGGCAGCAGTGGGCCGGCATGCTGCGCGCCGATCTCTCGCTCGGCGTCACCGGCCACGTCTTCGCGTACGTGCCGATCCCTCTCTGGCTCCGTCTTCCGCCGGCGATCCTGTTGGTTGTCTGGGGTGCTCGCCGGGATCAGCGCTGGACGCTCGCCGTGGCGGTCACGCTGGCGCTCCCGACCATCTGGCTGCAGAGCCTGTCCCTCCTGCTTGGGGCGGTGCCGTCGCTGGTAGGATCCGACGGATGGGCGTCCCGAGCGACGAACAGATTCTCGTGGGTGGCGTCGGGTGGGTGACGCGGTGACGTACTCGCGCGCGGCGGCCGGGCGGCTCCGCACCTGGCTTGGCGAGCTGCGCTCGCCGCGGGGCGCGGCGGGGTTCGCGATGGCCCTGGGCCTGTGGGTCTTCATCGTCGCGGGATCGGCCCCGGGCCGCCCCTTGAGCACGGCCCAGGAGGCGCGCTGCTACTGGCTCCCCTCGCTCGCCGATCCGTACCGCTGGTCGGACTGGACGCGCCCGATCGCATACGTGTACTCGCCCGCCTTCCTGCAGCTGATCGCCCCGCTGAAGGCCCTCAGCTGGCCCGCCTTCGTGGCTGCGTGGACGGCTCTGCTCCTTTGCGCCCTGCGGTTCCTCACTGGTCCGCGCCTCTTCTGGCTGGGCGTGCTCGTGGCCGCCATCGAGCTCGCGGGCGGCAACATCTCGCTCTTCCTCGCTGTGGCGATCGTGCTCGGTTTCCGCTGGCCGGCGACGTGGGCCTTGGTGGTGCTCACCAAGGTCACGCCGGGCGTCGGGCTCCTGTGGTTCGCGATGCGGCGGGAGTGGCGGAACCTCGCCGTCGCCCTCGGTACGACCGGCGCGGTCGTTGCCGCGTCCGCCGTCCTTGCGCCGCGCGAGTGGTGGCAGTGGCTGCAGGTACTGATCGCCAACGCCGGCCAGGGTGGGACCTGGGCCGCCGTCCCGATCGCCCTCTGGCTGCGACTGCCGGCGGCCGTCGCGCTCGTGGCATGGGGAGCCCGGACCAATCGACGCTGGACCGTGCCGGTCGCCTCGATGCTCGCCCTGCCCGCCCTCTGGTACGGCAGCTTGAGCATGCTCCTGGCGGTGATACCCCTTTCCCGGCGTGCGGACACTGCGACATCGACGGAGCGCCGCGCCGATCGGCGAGACGGCGAACCGTCCGGATCCGCGCAGGGCTTCCTGCGCGGCGCGTCGTCGCCAGCCATGGTCGAGTGACCGGCTGAGGCCGCTTCACGCCTCCGGGTCGAGTCGGACGTCCCGCAGCAGCGCGGCCAGCTCACGCGCGTTGGTGGTGCCGTAGTTCGCGAAGCAGTTGTTCAGCAGGATGTGCGTCTCCCGGGCGCCCAGCGCGGCCTGGCGGATGCGCGGGACCCACTCGGCGAGCTCGTCGCGACCGTAGAGGTAGCGGAAACGCTCAACAGTTGGGATGCCCTGGGCCTCCCACGTATCAACCCGGCGCCCGTGGAGACGCACGATCGCCAGGGACGGGGACGTAGTCGCCACGACCGGCGGCATGCTGCTGGGCAGTCCCTGCGGCCCATCCACCATCACGTAGGGAAGCGAGTTGTCGGCCAGAAAGCGGAGCGTACGCTCGGCGTTCTTCTCGTTGAGCCAGGCTGCGCTGCGGAATTCGACGGCGCAGGCGATGCCCCCAAGCCGGTCCTTTGCGGAGAGCATCGCGTCGCGCGCTTCCGACGAGGGGAACACCCAGCGCGGGTATTGCAGCAGCACGGATCCGAGCTGGCCCGACGCGCGGAGCGGCTCGAGTCCCTCCGCGAACACGCGCCACACCTCATCGAGCAGCTCGGGCGGCAGGTCCTTGCCGTACAGGCGCGGCCGCGCCGCCAGCTCCGCGGGCAGGGCGTCGCGGATCGACTTCGGAAGCCGGCGGGTCTCGGTGGGCTGGCCGGTCATCAGCGCGTGCGCCTTCACGTCGAACCCGAAGTCGGGCGGAGTGCGGCGCACCCACAGCTCGGAGGTGCGGGCCGACGGCAGGGCGTAGTAGGTCGCGTCGACCTCGACGATCGGGAACTGCCCGGCGTAGTAGGCCAGGCGCTCCTCGGCCGTACCGGCGTCCCGCGGATAGAACACGCCGGGGACCGTCATGGTCGGGTCGGTCCACGACGCCGTGCCGACCCGGATCCACCCTCCGGACGGCCCCTCGATCGGCTGGGCCGCGGCGTCCCCGAGGTGCGCGACGCGCCGGGCGGCGTCGGACGGGCCCGGGTCGTGAGGGCCGCCGTACGGCATCGACCGGTCCGGGACGCGACCCGGCGCGGGGTTCGCTGTGGCCCGGGCCGATCGCCCGGGGTGGTCGGTCACGCTCAGATGGTCTCGCGACACGTGCCCTGTCCGCAAGCGCGCTATGGGGCGCAGGGCCGGGGCCGGCGACTGAGGGTCACTGCGGGCCATGACCCGGCGGGTGCTACCGGGCGAGGGCCGCGGCTGCTACCGGGCGAGGGACCCGTGCTACTGGGCGAGGGCCCCGTACGCGCGGCCCGCGGCACTCAGCCGGCCGCGCTCGATCGCCTGCACCTGTGCGGCGGTGGCCTGCGTCCGGACGGTCGAATACGGGGCTGCGTCGAGGGCGGGCGTCCAGGCGAGGTAGGCGAAGAACTGGCTCGACCAGAAGGGTGAGACGTAGGCGAAGTCGTGGCTGCGGGCGTAGCCGACGATCGCCTGCAGGAAACGCGCATCGAGGGGCGCGAAGAAGCTGAAGTTGCCGATCCGGGCATCGTTCACCACAGCTGCGTAGCCCTGGCCCGCGCCCTTGTAGAGCCAGGTCTCGTCGAGCACGACGGGCGTGTGGGACTGCGCGGCCAGCGAGCTCACCGCGTCGAGGTGATCCAGGTCTGTGGGATCGATCGGGTAGACGTGCACCGAGAGGTAGTCAATCGAGGTGTCTGCGAGCAGCGCCTGGTCGATGGCCGGGTCGGACCACGTGCCTGTGCCGGCCCCGACCTTCGTGGCCCCCCGGTTCAGCCCGGCGAGCTCGTCGTTCACCACCTGCACGGCGGCGGCCGCGCTGTCGAGTGGCAGGTGCAGGTTCGCCGAGAACGTGTCGGGCTCGTCAAGGATCGAGAGATACGTCGGGTGGAGGTGATCGATGATCACCTGGGCCTGCGCGCGCTGCTCCGCCGCGTAGGTCGCGAGGGTCAGTCCGCCGTAATCGGGCTGGAGCTTCGAGAAGACGGTATTGGCGAAGATGGGGTTCTCTTCGACCGACAGGATCATGCCGTGGGCTCGCACGGCGGCCGCCACCTGCTCGTAGAAGGCGAGGTACTGCGCATGATCCGGAAAGCTCGATAGCAGGAGGGGGAAGCCGAGCTCCACCGTCACCCCCTTGATGCCCAGGCTCTCGAATCGATCGAGCGTCGCAGTGATCCCGGGAAGCGCGCCCGGCTGGAGCAGTGACGTCCCGAGGTTGCCGTTGGCCGGGAGAAGCTCCGCGCCCAGGACCGGCGCTCCGGCGGCCGCGCCGTCCGCCGCCCTCGCGGCGAGATGGCTGATCTCCCCGTTCAGGTTGTTCACCAGCGAGACATACGGGCCCGGCACGAGATCGGTGACCGGGTGCACGGGCAGCAGCGTCGGCCCCCGGGGGGCCTGGGAGAAGTCGAAGTCGGCCGTCAGATCGCCGAGGATGGAGGCGTTCTCCCGCACGTCCGGCCGGGAGTCGGGACGCCCGTCGGTCGCCGGGTCTATTCGCGCGCCACCCAGGAAGTCGTCCTCGATGAACTTCAGGTAGGCGTCAAAGGAAAGGGTCTGGTGGTCGATGTAGCCCTGCCGGGCATAGGGGCTGATGACGAGGCCTGGAACGCGCAGGCCGTAGCCGTTGACGTCGACCGTCGGGGGCACCACCTGGTCGTAGAAGCCGCCCCAGTCGTCCCAGGTGAGGAAGATCGCGCTGCTCGACCAGTCGGGCCCCGACATCACCGTGTTGATCAGGTTCGTGACGTAGCTCTGACCGGTCGAGATCAGGGCAGGCGGGTGCTCGCTGTCCTTGCTGTTGGGGGTCACCCAGGAGACCGCAGGCAGCGTGCCGGCCCTGGCGGCCGCGAGGAAATGCGAGATGTCCTGGATGTTGCCCAGCTGGCCGTCGGCCTTGACGTCGCCGAAGCCCGGCAGCGGGTTCCAGATCCCGGGCACCGAGATCTTCTGGGCCACCGGGGAGCAGCTGATGGCGTCGTCGTCACAGTCGGGCTGGTAGCCCTGGTCGAGGTAGTAGCCCCAGCTCACGCCCTGGGCGTGGAGCAGGTAGGTCAGGTCCGTCCAGGCGTAGGGCTGCGGGTTCGCGGTGGTCGGAAGACCCGGCTGGTTGATGTCGCTCGTGCAGCTCTCCGGGTTGGAAGGATCGCTGCACTTGGCCGACCAGCCCGAGACGGTGAACAGGTGCGCGGGGAGGCTCCAGGAGGCGTTCGGCTCGAACATGTGATCCTGCAGCACGTAATCGCGCGCGTACGTCCAGTAGTTGGGGATCTCGGCGCCCGTGACGTAGCCCATCACGTCCGGCGTCCCGGTGCCCGCGCAACCCTGGTTGAGCACGTTCGAGCAGCCCTTCTTCGCCTGCTCGTCCTGCCCGACGAAGCCGTCCATCTTCCCGCCGTCGATGTCGGCGGTCGCGTTGGCCTGCCCGTGCGGGCCGCCCGCGGTGAGGTCATGGGTGTCGTGGAAGGGACGGTCGCAGCCGCCCGTCGCCGGATCGGGCACGCAGACGGTCGGCACGCCGTTGGCCATGGGGATTCCGTCGGCGCCCGGGTAGGTGCCGAAGTAGGTGTCGAAGGAGCGGTTCTCCTGCATGATCACGATCACGTGCTGGATCTTGTGGATGCCGGTCGCGTCTGCCGCCGCGACGGTCGCGCCGGTGCCGGCCGAGGTCGGGCTGGGTCCCGGGGACGCGGGAGCGGTCTGGGTCGATGCGCCGCAGGCGGCCACGAAGAGGGCGACGACGAGGGGCGCGGCCTGTCGTCTCCAGGGGCGACCGACCGACCGTATCGTCAAGCCCCGAACGGACGCGGATGACATCTCGACCTCCCGGCAGCATGCAGGCGCACGCGCGACGCTGCTCATTTCATCACCCACGTGTGAAGGCCACGTCAAGAACGGAACTTGGACTCGTCGTCCAACTGCCGCGCCACGGGCACATCCGATCCGCTAGGGTGGCGCCGACGGGACCGCCCCCGCGAGCAGGGGCGGATCGGGACCAGCACGGAGATGGGGGCGGCGGCTGGGAGCCGAGGCAAGGATCCTCCCCCACCGGCCAGGGGCAGGACACGCAGAGAGGAGACGGGCGCATGACGGGGTTGGCGAAGGGCACCGACAAGCAGGCCGACCTGGCCGGTCCCGGCATCGGCGACTACGCGGAGCTCGAGAAGATCCTTCCCGACGACTACGCGTCCGCGCTCGATCCACGGGAAACGCAGGCCGCCATCTTCACGGTCAAGGAGTCGATCGAGAAGAACCTCTGCCGGGAGCTCAACCTGCAGATGGTGCAGGTCCCGCTCATCGTCGACGTCGAGTCGGGCATCAACGACATGCTCGATCGCGACGGAAAGCGCGGGCCGATCCAATTCCACATCTCGAACGACTACGACCAGCACCCCATCGACGCGCAGGTCGTGCAGGCCGCCACCAAGTGGAAGCGGCCGGCCCTCAGGCAGTTCGGTTTCGGCGTCGGCGAGGGGCTGTGCACGGACATGCGGGCCGTGCGCAAGGACTACTTCCTGGATCACGACCACAGCTGCTACGTGGACCAGTGGGACTGGGAGCGAGTCATCACCGCCGGGGATCGCAACCTCGACTACCTGAAGACGACGGTGCGGAAGATCTGGAAGGTCCTGAAGACCGCCGAGCAGGAGGTGCTCGACAGGTTCCCCAGGCTGCGGGCCGACAGGTACCCCGAACTTCCCGACGAGCTGACCTTCATCCACTCCGAGGATCTGCTGGCGCGTTATCCGACCCTGCCGCGCAAGCAGCGCGAGACGGCCATCCTGCAGGAGATCCCCGCGATCTTCATCATCGGCATCGGCTGGACGCTGGCCGACGGCTACCCGCACGAGATGCGGGCGGCCGACTATGACGACTGGGTGACCCCCACGCTGTCCGATGACGGCCGGCCGATGCACGGCCTCAACGGCGACATCCTCGTCTGGAACCCCGTCACGCACCGCCGCCACGAGCTCACCTCGATGGGCATCCGCGTCAACGCGGAGACCCTCCGCCAGCAGCTCGAGATGACCGGTCAGACGGACTGGCTCGACCTCCCCTACCACAAGGGGATCGTCAGCGGAGAGACACCGCTCTCGATCGGCGGGGGCATCGGCCAGTCGCGCACCCAGATGCTGCTCCTCCACAAGGCGCACTTGGGCGAGGTCAGCGTCACGGTCTGGCCGAGGATCCTCAAGGAGATGTGCGCGAAGAAGAACATCTTCGTCATCGAGTAGGCGCGCGCTCGAGACCTGGGGCGGGCACCGGCTACGCTCCCCGTCGTGGGCCACGGCCGGATGAGCGAGTCATCGGGGCCCCTCCGGCGGAGCGGCCGCCTGCGGTTCCTCGAGTTGACCGGCCTCAGGGGACGATCAGGTGGACCGGGTTGCCCACGATGTCGACCTTCCAGGTCGTCGTGTCGTTCCCCGGCGACGGTGTACTCGATCCTCCACCAGCCGGGCTGCGTCTCGCCGGGCGGGAGAAGACCGCCACTGCCGTAGTTGTCCGGGATCGGGACGGTGATGGCCAGCCAGTAATCGTCGAAATGACTGCCCGAGCCGTTGAAGTTCGCCGGACAACCGGCCGGAAGCGTGAATGCGGGCGCGCTGGCCGGGTAGTTCGTCTCCAGGCACGTGGTGCCGGACGCCGCGGAATCACCGGCCGAACCGTTCCACTTCGCCACGCTCGTCATCGAGAACGACACCGGCGAGTAGGCGTTCCCATCGGGGCTGAGGATCCGCCTGGGGCCGGAGCGCCCGGTCGGGACAACCCGAGCGGAACCATCTCGCTTCCGTCCGTTCGCATCTGGACAGACGGAGTGGAGCGCCGTACAAGTGTCCTGCGGGTGGTGAGGACGCGCGGACCATACCCGGCCGCCCGGCCCGCGTCGAACCACTGGCGAGCCCGACCCGCAGTGGAGGTCACTGCGCGAGGCGCGCCGTGTCGGCAACGGAGCTGTCGGACCAGCCCTGGTCGGTCCCACCCGGGCGGCGGTGCGATCACGCGGCGGTCAAAGCGCCCGGGCCGCGAGCATGGCGCACCGAACGCCGTTGGGCCGGGCGGCGAGCAGGGCCGCTCCGGCGGGGGCTCCGGCGGTGAACAGGCAGCTGCCGCCTCGCAATGTCCTGCTCACCTGGCTAATCGTCGCCCTCGCCGGGTTCTTGTTGTTCTCGATGTTCGCGAGCGCAGTGAGCTCACCAAGCACGAGCGGCGACATCCCCTACAGCGGCGGCACCGGATCGTTCCTCGGCCTGGTGAAGGCCGGCGATGTCTCGCAGGTCGTGGAGCAGG
>Ga0209415_10003151_pt1 | contig 30692 bp, 29 predicted proteins | sample PeaSoiSIISIP2007_FD_187696 | JGI IMG/M metagenome (GOLD analysis project Ga0209415, IMG submission 187696) | Peat soil microbial communities from Weissenstadt, Germany - SII-SIP-2007 (SPAdes) (version 2) | ecosystem: Environmental > Terrestrial > Soil > Wetlands > Peat | place: Germany... | reverse complement strand
CCCCACCGGGGGTTCTCCCGGGCCAAGCGGCAGATCAGCTGGAGGGTCTCGTCGGGAACGGCCGGACGTCCCGGTCTGCGGTGCGGGTAGGTCCAGCGCCTCTTCACGAGCGAGCGGTGCCAGCCGAGGATCGTCTGCGGCGTGACGAGGAACGATCCCCAGCGCGCCCGGGGCACGAGGCCAGCCAGGAGGGCGACGAGGGCACGGTCGAACCAGGTGAAGCGTGGACGGGCGACCTGGCGGCGGAGCACGGCCAGCTGGTGGCGGAGCACGAGGATCTCGGCATGCTTTGCTGCGGCATCCGGCCAGTGGACGCGAACGACCTCGAGGACGCGCCGGACCAAACGGTAGAGGAAGGACAGGGCCACGGGGGGTGAGCCTCGCTGAGGGCGTTCCGGCAGGTCAAACTGGGTCAGCGGGTTTCTGGACCCTTCAGGGCGACGGCCAGCTCGTCACTCACACTGCCGGCATAGGGCGCTCACGCACCGGGGATCATCTTGCTCACCCAAGGGAGCGGTGGGACACCCGCGATCGGCGCTTCGGAGCCGCGCAGCGCGGCGGCCGAGATCGTCGCTTGGCAGCACTCGTGCCAGGGCTACGGCAACCTCCGGTCGATGCAGGCTTCGCCATACCCGAGGGCGAGAGGCGTCCGTAGAGTTCGCACACTGGCGACTACCTGGGGGGTGGCACCTGAGGTTCCGGCGTAGGCGTGCCGGCGTCGGCGCCCCCGTTCACCACTTTTTTACCGACTTCGACCAAGTGTTCACCACACAGTTACCGACCGGATCGTCAGGCTTGCTCCATGGCTGATTTCCTGGTTGTCGTAGCGATCGTCGGCTTTGTGGCGGCGATGCTGGGTCTGATCTGGGGACTCGAGCGGGTATGACCGCCGTCCAAGGACTCCTCCTCGCAGTGTCGATCGCCGTGTTCATCTATCTCGGCGTGGCGATGTTCAAGGCCGAGTGGTTCTGATGGGCTTCACGTGGACCATCGTCGCCCTCGTCGTCGTCATGGCGATCGCCTGGCGGTTCCTCGGCTCGTACATGGTGTCGGTGTACGAGGGCCGGACCAGGTGGCTCTTCTTCGTCGAACGACCGATCTACCGCATCATCGGCGTCGACCCCGAAGCTGAGCAATCGTGGCAGCGCTACGGCGCGTCACTCATCGTCTTCTCCGGCATCGCAATTCTCGTGTCGTATGTCCTTTTCCGGCTCCAGGGGCATCTGCCGCTCAATCCGCAGCATCTGCCAGGGGTCACCCCGGCGCTGTCGTGGAATACGGCGGTGTCGTTCGTGACCAACACGAACTGGCAGGCGTACTCGGGCGAGACGACGATGTCGTACCTGTCCCAGATGGGGGCACTTGCGGTCCAGAACTTCGCGAGCGCCTCGGTCGGCATCGCAGTGGCCGTCGCGCTCATTCGGGGGTTCTCCCGCAAGGGATCAACGACGATCGGGAACTTCTGGGTCGACCTGGTCCGCGGCACGATCTACGTCCTCCTGCCGATCGCGTTCGTGTTCGCCATCGTGTTCATGGCCCAGGGCGCGCTCCAGACGCTTGCGGGGCCGGTTCACGTCCAGGACGTCTTGAACGGTGTGAAACAGGTCGTCCCCCGTGGTCCGGTGGCTTCACAGGAGACCATCAAGCAGTTGGGGACCAACGGCGGTGGCTTCTTCAATGCCAACGGTGCCAGCCCCTTCGAGAACCCGACGGGGCTCACGAACTTCCTCTCCTTCGCGCTCATCTTGTGCATCCCGGTCGCGCTCACCTACACGTTCGGCAAGATGGTCGGCAGTGTCCGCCAGGGCGCCACCATCCTCGCCGCGATGGTGATCATCTTCGGCAGCTGGCTGGCCATCGCCTCGGTCTCCGAGCACCAGGCCAACCCGGCCGTCGCTGCCGCGGGGGTGACGCATCAGCCGACCGGCAACATGGAGGGCAAAGAGGTTCGCTTCGGTGACACCTCCTCGGCGCTCTACGCCACCGCCTCCACGCAGACCTCGACCGGCAGCGTCGACTCCGCCGAGGACTCCTACACCCCGATGGGCGGGTTCGCGGTGCTCACCGGGATGATGCTCGGTGAGGTGAGCCCGGGAGGGGTCGGCAGCGGACTGTATACCATCTTGCTCTTCGCCATCGTCACGGTGTTCCTCGGCGGGCTCATGATCGGCCGGACACCGGAGTACCTCGGCAAGAAGATCCAGTCCCGGGAGGTGAAGCTCGCCGCATTTGGCGTGCTCGTGATGCCGATCACCGTGCTGATCCTCACCGCCGTCGCGGTCTCACTGCACGCTGGCCGAGTCGGGCCATTGAACGCTGGTCCGCACGGCTTCTCAGAGATCCTCTACGCCTTCACCTCGGTGACCAACAACAACGGCTCGGCGTTCGCGGGCCTCAGTGCCAATACCGCCTTCTACAACAACATCGAGACGATCGGGCTGTTGCTTGGGCGCTTCGCCATCATGGTTCCGGTGCTCGCCCTAGCCGGGACGCTCGCGGCCAAGAATGTTGTCCCCACCTCAGCGGGGACGTTCCGCACCGACAAGCCGATCTTCGTCGGCCTGCTCATCGGAGTGATCCTGATCGTCGGCGCGCTCACCTTCTTCCCCGCCGTGTCGCTCGGTCCGATCGTCGAGCAGCTGTCCCACGGGAGGTTCTTCTAGATGCCGGGCGTTGACAACCTAGAGGTGGCCGTCGCCGGCAGCGCGGGGCGAAGCGACCCCGGGACTCCGGGCGGCGTGAGTCGGCGGCGCGGTCTGTTCGACCGCCAGCTCCTCGCTTACGCCACCCTCGACGCGCTGAAGAAGTTCGATCCTCGGGTCCAGGTGAAGAACCCGGTGATGTTCGTGGTGCTGATCGGCACAGTGGTGACCCTTATCGAGTCGATCGCCCATCCGAGCACCTTTGCCTGGTCGGTCACGATCTGGCTGGCGCTCACGGTCCTCTTCGCCAACCTCGCCGAGGCCGTCGCCGAAGGGCGCGGCAAGGCACAAGCAGAAGCGCTGCGCCGGATGCGCTCCGACACCGAAGCCCGCCGCCTGCGGCCTGACGGGGTCGAGGAGCGCGTGGCTGCCGCCGAGCTGGCCAAGGCCGACCTCGTCGTCTGTGAGGCCGGCGACGTCATCCCCTCCGACGGCGAGATCACCGAAGGGGTGGCCTCGGTCGATGAGTCCGCGATCACCGGCGAGTCTGCCCCGGTGATCCGCGAGTCCGGGGGCGACCGCTCCGCGGTGACCGGAGGGACGAAGGTGCTCTCGGACCGCATCGTCGTGCGGATCACCGCTGAGCGCGGCCACACCTTCCTGGACCGGATGATCGCCCTGGTCGAAGGGGCAGAGCGACAGAAGACCCCCAACGAGATCGCGCTCACGATCCTGCTCGCGGCGTTGACCATCATCTTCGTGCCTGTCGTCGTGGTCCTCCAGCCCTTCGGTCACTACGCGGGAGCGACGGTCTCGGTCGTCGTGCTGGTCGCGCTATTGGTCTGCCTGATCCCGACGACCATCGGCGCCTTGCTCTCCGCCATCGGGATCGCCGGCATGGACCGCCTGGTCCAGCGCAACGTGTTGGCCATGTCCGGCCGGGCAGTGGAGGCGGCAGGCGACGTGCAGACCCTGCTGCTCGACAAGACGGGCACGATCACGCTCGGCAATCGCATGGCATCGGCCTTCTACCCCGTCGACGACCACAGCGAAGAGGAGCTGGCGAGCGTCGCGCAGCTCGCCTCCTTGGCCGACGAGACCCCCGAGGGTCGCTCCATCGTCGTGCTCGCCAAGGAGCGCTTCGACATCCGCGAGCGTGACCTCGGCACCGAGCACGTCTTCGTGCCCTTCAGCGCCCAGACCCGGATGTCTGGCCTGGACCTCGAGGGGCGACAAATCCGCAAGGGGGCGGCCGACGCGGTGCGCCGGTGGGTGAGCGAACAGGGCGGTGCAGCCTCGGCCGAGCTCGACCGCGTCGTCGAGCGCATCGCACGGTCGGGCTCGACGCCGCTCGCCGTCGCCGACGGCCCCACGCTGCTCGGCGTGGTCGAGCTGAAGGACATGGTGAAGCAGGGCATCCGGGAGCGCTTCGCCGAGATGCGAGCGATCGGGATCCGCACGGTGATGATCACCGGCGACAATTCCCTGACGGCCGCCGCGATCGCCCAGGAGGCAGGCGTCGACGACTACCTCGCCGAGGCGACCCCTGAGGCGAAGATGGAGCTGATCCAGGCCGAGCAGCAGGGCGGGAAGCTCGTCGCGATGACGGGCGACGGCACCAACGACGCCCCTGCCCTTGCCCAAGCCGACGTTGGCGTGGCGATGAACACCGGCACGACGGCGGCCAAGGAAGCCGGGAACATGGTCGACCTCGACTCGAATCCGACCAAGCTCATCGACGTCGTCGAGATCGGCAAGCAGCTCCTCATCACCCGAGGGGCGCTCACCACCTTCTCCATCGCCAACGACGTGGCGAAGTACTTCGCCATCATCCCAGCGCTGTTCGTCGCCACCTACCCCCAGCTCAACACGCTGAACATCATGCACCTGCACAGCCCGCAGTCCGCGGTGCTCTCCGCGGTGATCTTCAACGCCCTGGTGATCGTCGCGCTGATCCCCCTGGCCTTGCGCGGCGTTCGGTGGCGCCCCTCCAGCGCGTTAGCGATCCTCCGACGCAACGTCTTCATCTACGGCATCGGGGGGATCGTCGTGCCTTTCATCTTCATCAAGCTGATCGACCTCATCCTCACCGCGACAGGAGCCTTCTGATGCTCGTCAACCTGCGCCGGGCTGTCCTCGTCTCGGTCGTCTTCTTCGTCCTGCTTGGCCTGGCCTATCCGCTTGCCGAGACCGGCATCGGACAGGCGTTCTTCTCCCACCAGGCGAACGGCTCGCTGACGAAGAACGGTTCCACCCTGGTCGGCCAGGCCTGGGCCGGTCCCAAGTGGTTCCAAGGTCGGCCCGACGCCGACAACCCCATGGCGACGGGCGGATCGAATCTCGGACCTCGCTCGAAGGTCCTCGTCACGACCGTAAAGAAGCAGATCGCGCTGTTGAGGAGAGAGGGGGTCGCGCCGACCCCTGATCTCGTCACCAGCTCGGGCAGCGGCGTCGACCCTGACATCGCGCCGGTCGACGCCTACGCGCAGGTGAACGCCGTGGCCAAGGCCCGGGGGCTTGCAGCTTCTGCGGTGCGCCACCTCGTGGCGACGCACATCGAACAACCCGAGCTCGGGTTCCTCGGCTCGTCCTACGTCAACGTCCTCGAGCTCAACGAGGCCCTCGCCAAGCTTCGATGAGCACGTTCGAGCTCACGGATGCCGCTTCTTGGGGCGGGCGACCCGTCGCCCGGCGGATCGCCAACGCTCACGCCCGAGCCCGCGTCGTTGTCGCCGGCACGATTCGTACGACCGAGACCGTCACCTGTGGCAGCAGCCCCGCCTACCGCTGTGCGCTCAGCGACGGCACCGGCGAGCTCGACGTGCTCTTCGTCGGGCGCACCGCCGTTCCCGGCCTGGCAGTCGGGACCCGTTGCAGCGTCGAGGGCACGGCCAGGCTGGACGGAGCACGCCTCGTGGTCTGGAACCCGCTCTATCGACTGGAAGCTGGTGATGAAGCCCCGATTCCGGCTCGAGCGGGCTCACCGCCGGAGAATGGAGCGCCGGGCGAACGCTCACCGTCGGCGCAATCCAATGAGGTGGAACCCGCAGCTCTCGAGGTCGGGACGAACGTCACCGACGTCACTGGCATCACCGATGTCACGGACGCTGTCGAGACGACCGGCCGCTTCAGGATCTACCTCGGCGCGGCTGCGGGCGTCGGCAAGACAATCGCAATGCTCGATGAGGGCCGCCGCCGCCGTGCACGAGGTACCGACGTCGTCATCGGCTTCGTAGAGAGCCACGGGCGGTCGGTGACCGAAGATCGCACGTCGCACCTGGAAGTCGTCCCGCGCCGGGTAATCAGCCACCGTGGCACACAATTCGAGGAGATGGACCTTGACGCCGTGCTGCTTCGACACCCAGACCTAGTCCTGATCGACGAGCTCGCCCACACCAACGTGCCCGGAACGGGGCGCCACGAGAAGCGCTGGGACGATGTCCTGGAGCTGCTCGACGCCGGCATCGACGTCATCTCGAACGTCAACGTCCAGCACCTCGAGAGCATCGCAGACGCTGTCGAACGCATCACGGGCGCGCCCGTCCGCGAGCGCGTCCCGGACTGGGTGGTGCGGCGAGCCGACCAGATCGAGCTCGTCGATTCGTCACCCTGGCAACTCCGTCGCAGGATGCTCCATGGCAACATCTACCCACAAGAGCAGGTTCCCGACGCCCTCGCCCATTTCTTTCGTGCCGACAACCTCACCGCGCTAAGAGAGCTAGCACTTCGGTTTCTCGCGGACGCAACCGAAGAGGAGCTGCTCAAAGACCTTGAGCGCCAACACCCCGAGGTGCTGTGGGAGACGACCGAGCGCATCATGGTCGGCGTCACCGACGCCCCCGGCACGGATGCCGTCATCCGTAGGGCTGCAAGGATGGCTGCTCGGATGAAGGCCGAACTGCATGCGGTCCATGTCACCGACGCCCGCACCGGCCGTCGATCCCGCGACGATCATCTCGCTGATCTTCGCCGCGTCGCGTCCGAAGTTGGTGCGAACTGGCACGAACCTGGCGCCGAGGACACGGCCGAAGCCCTGATCCAGTTCGCCCAGCGTCACCAGATCACCCAGATCGTGCTCGGCGCAAGTCAGCGAAGCCGTTGGCAGGAGATCAAGGGCGGTGGCTCGATCGTCACGCGAGTCACCCGGCTCGCGACCAGCACGCAGGTCGACATCCACATCATCGGCAGGCACGAACTTCCAGCCCCGTGAGGCGCGGATGCGACTGATCCTCTGAGCCGTTCCGTTGTCGAACGCCGATGATGCCGCCAGGATCCCCGCGCGCGACGATGGAGGAGGAGGAGCCATGAAGCGCAGCGTGATCGGAACGGTTGCCGCGCTAGCCAGCATGGCCGCCCTCACGGGCGCCATGGTTCCCTTGCGCAGCCACCTGAGCATCGCCACGACGGCGCTGGTCCTCGTAGTGCCGGTCGTCATCGGCGTCATCTCCGGCGGGTTCATCGCCGGCGCGCTCAGCGTGATCGCCGGGTTCCTCGTCTACGACTTCTTCTTCATCCCGCCCTACCTGACCCTGTGGGTGGGCGCACCACAGAACTGGGCGGCACTCGGCGTATACGTCGTCGTGATGCTCCCAGTTTCAAAGGTGGTGGCCGGGATGAATGCGGCGAGGGCCAAGGAGCGACGACAGGGCATGGAGATCCGAGAGCTCTTCGAGCTGTCAGACCTTCTCGTCGCGGACAAGCCGCTCGACGTGCTCCTCTCGGTCATCGTGACGACGCTCGCCGACGTCTTCGAGTCGCGTCAGGTGGCGCTCCTCCTGCCGCAAGACGACCGGCTCGAGGTCGTCGCGTCCGCGGGTGATCCTCTCACCGAGGGTGAACTGCGCACTGTGCTCCCCGCCCCAGGAGCGCTGGCCAGCCGCGAGAGCCACTCATTCGAGCGTGGCGGCCTTCTCGTCCTCGCGCTCACCGCGGCCGGGCGTCCGGTCGGGCTTCTCGTCCTCTCCGGCGAGGCGGCTGCTCAGCACGAACGCGAGCCGTTGCTGCTCTTCGCCAACCAGATCGCCCTCGCGGTCGAACGCGCCCAGCTGCGCGAGCAGGCGCTGCAGGCAAGGCTGACCGAAGAGATGGCGCGCCTCGCGAAGACGCTCGTCGCCGCGGTCTCCCATGACCTACGGACACCGCTTGCCTCGATCAAAGCATCGTCCTCCACCCTGGCCGACGCAGAGCTCGACCTCAGCTCGGAAGCGCGCCAGAACTTGGCCAAACTGATCGACGTCCAGGCCGACCGGCTCGCCGAGCTCGTCCAGAGCCTGCTCGACATGAGCCGGATCCAGGCAGGCGTGCTCAAGCCTCGCTGCACCGTCACCTCGCTCGCCGAACTCGTGACCAGCGTCGTCAGTGACCTGTCCCCGGCGCTGCGCGGACACGCCATCGATGTCGAGCTAGCTGATGATCTTCCACCCATCGACGTGGACCTAGTGCTCATCTCCCGGGTGCTCACGAACCTCTTGGAGAACGCCGGACGTCACGGCCCGAAGAACACCCCGATCACGATCCGCGCCACGCCAACTAGCCAAGAGGTCATCGAGCTCTCCGTTACCGACCAGGGACCCGGGATCAGTCCGGACCGGCGCAAAGAGGTCTTCGGGCTGTTCGTCCGCCGAGAAGGCGACGCAGGCGCCGGCCTCGGCCTCGCCCTCGCTAAGACCTTCGTCGAAGCTCATGGGCAGCGCATCTGGGTCGAAGACGCCCCAGACGGCGGAGCACGGTTCTGTCTCACGCTGCCGATCGCAGCTTCGATTCCCGAGGAGCCCAGGGTTGCCGCAGATACTCGTCATTGACGACGATCCGGACCTGCTCAACGTCTGCAGCGTCGGACTCGAAGCCCTCGGTCATCTCGTGAGGACTGCAGAGACCGCGAACGCTGGACTCGCCGAAGCGGCGATCCGTGCGCCGGACGTGATCGTGCTCGACCTGGGGTTGCCCGATCTAGACGGCTTGGAGGTCTGCAAGCGGATCAGAACCTGGAGCGACGTGCCCATCGTCGTGTTGTCCGCGGACGGCTCCGAGGACCGCAAGGTCGATGCGCTGGATCAAGGCGCCGACGACTACATGACCAAGCCGTTCAGCATGCGTGAGCTCGACGCTCGACTCCGCGTCGCTCTCCGCCACCATCGAACCGACGACGACAGTGCCCGGGCCGATCTCGACGTTGGACGGCTCCACCTCGACCTCGTCCACCACGAGGCCACCTTCGACGGCGAAGCTATCGATCTCACGCCGAAGGAGTTCGACTTCCTCGCCTACCTCGCGCGCCACGCCGGAAAGGTCTGCACGCGCCGGATGATCCTCGAGAACGTCTGGGGTCCTGGCTACGAAAAGGAGCTGCACTACCTCAGGGTCTACGCTTACCGCATCAGGCGGAAGCTTGGTGATGAAGGTGAAAAGCTCTTGCAGAGCGACCCGTCGGTCGGTTATCGACTCGTGCCATCGGACGACTGACTCGTCCCTCTCCTTCTGCCTAGGACCACCTCGTCCGTGCCCCACCATGGCTCCGGCGCGGGCGTGTTGACCGTCTCGGTCCGGCTGATCAGCCAGCCGCACGCGTCGAGTCGAAAGCTGCGGTCGCCGGCCGTGCGTTTCGCATGTCCTCGTCACTGAACCCTGCGTCCGACCTTGTCGCGAATTCGAGTGTCTCCGGTGTGTGGTGGTCTTACGCTGATTCAGTGCCAGGCCATCGGGATATGTTACGGCAGGCTCATCACGAGGTTGCTCGTTGATGGAGCGGGGACATCTTCGCATCTATCTCGGTGCTGCCCCTGGGGTCGGGAAGACCTACGAGATGCTGTCGGAGGGGCATCGTCGTGCCAGTCAGGGAGCCGACTGCGTGATCGGGTTTGTCGAGCCGCACGGCCGGCGCGCGACCGCAGCGATGGCAGAGGGACTCGAGGTCGTCCCTCCCCGTGAGGTCTCTTACCGAGGTGGCAAGTTGTCCGAGATGGACCTCGATGCCGTCTTGGCCCGCCACCCGCAGGTGGCGCTCGTCGATGAGTTGGCGCACACCAACGCTGCCGGTTCGCGACACGCGAAGCGTTGGCAGGACGTCGAGGAGTTGCTGGAGGCGGGCATCGACGTTGTCACCACCTTGAACGTCCAGCACTTGGAGTCCCTGAATGACGTGGTAGCCCAAATGACGGGTGTCCGGCAGCGCGAGACGGTGCCCGATGCGGTGGTCCGCCAAGCCGATGAGCTGGACCTCGTGGACATCTCACCCGAGGCTCTCCGACGGCGCATGGTCGCCGGCGAGATCTACCCTCCGAACCGGATCGACACGGCTTTGTCGCACTATTTCCGACCCGGCAACCTGATCGCTTTGAGAGAACTGGCGCTTCTTTGGCTGGCAGACCGAGTCGACGAAGGGCTGCAGCAGTACCGTTCTGAGCACGGGATCGCGGCGCCATGGGAGGCACGCGAACGAATCATCGTCGGTGTCTCCGGCGGCCCTGAGAGCGATGCACTGATCCGTCGCGCGGCTCGGCTCGCTGCTCGAACCCCGGGCAGCGAGTTCATGGCCGTCTACGTTGCTCGAAGCGACGGGCGCCTCGGCGCCGACCCCGCCGCGCTAGGACGCGACCGAGCGCTCGTCGAGTCCTTGGGCGGGAGCTGGCACCAGGTAGTCGGGATGAACGTGGCCGAGGCGTTGGGTCAGTTCGCGCGTCATGAGAACGCGACGCAACTCGTGGTCGGCGACAGCCGGAGGCGCGGACTGTCTGCACTGCTGGGCGGGCGCGAGGTAGTCGCCCGCAGAGTGACGCGGCTCGGAGGGACCCTCGACGTCCACGTCGTGACGGACGAACACGCGTCCAAGAGGTCACCGCTTGGGCTGCCGCATCTTGGCGGAGTCAGCATGCGCCGACGGTTAGAGGCCACGGTGATGTTGCTCGTGGCGCTCCCCGTCTTCACCGTGGTGCTCACCCAGCTGCGGACCCATTTGGCGCTGTCGAGCGACCTGCTCGTCTACCTCTTGTCGGTCGTAGTCATTGCCATGCTTGGAGGCTTGTACCCGGCGCTTGTGGCGGCCCTCGTCTCCACGGCCTTGGCCGACTACTTCTTCACCCGGCCACTGCATTCTTTCGACGTCGCAGGTACTGACGACATCGTCGCTCTCGTGGTGTACGTGGCCGCGGCGGTACTCGTGAGCGGGGCCGTCGAACTGGCTGCCCGTCGCCAGCGCCTCGCGGCGAGGGCTTCGACGGAGGCAGCGGTCATGATCACGTTGGCGGACGCCGTCCTTCGCGGACAGGGCGATCTTCCGCGCCTCTTGGAGCTCGTGCGTGAGACGTTCGGACTGGAGGCAGTGAGCCTGCTGGAACGCGCTGGTGAGGTGCCCCAAGTCCGCGACACCTGGTTCGTGGTCGCCAGTGCCGGCAATCGGTCGCCCGAACGGCCAGAAGAGGCGGACGCGAAGACGGAACTCGGCCCCTCGTTGGTCCTGGCCGGACGGGGCCGTGCCCTGCCGCCCGCCGACCTCCAGCTCTTTGCCGCTTGCGGAACCCAGGTTGCCGAAACCGTCCGCCAGCGTCGCCTCACCGAAGAGGCTACCGGCGCCGAGCGACAGCTCGGTGTGGAACGTCAACGCGCCTCGCTGGCGGTGGCAGCGAGCCACGTCCTGTCCGGTCCCGTCGCCTCCGCCAAGCAGGCCGTGATTTCGCTTCGTGCCTTCACGTCGCCGGTCGAGACGACCGAGAAAGTGCTCCTCCTCGACACCATTGAAGAGTCAATCGACGGGATTGGCATGCTGCTGCAGGAGCTCGCGGACCTCGCGCAGGCCCGCGCCGGGACACTGGATGTGCATCTCCGGCCGGTGGACGTGGCCGAGGTGGTGGCGAACGTGCTCGAGGACCTCGGACCGAGCCGTCACGATCTGGACGTGCAGATCCCCGATGACCTTCCAAATGTCATCGCGGACCCTGCGGTCCTCACGCGGATCGTCACAGCGCTGGCCGCCAATGCTCTGCGCCGGAGCGTCCCCGGGTCGGCGCCGATTCTTGCGGCCCTACCATGCGGGGATCGAGTCGAGATCCACTTCGAGGACCACGGGCTCTTGGCGACGGGCTCCCCGCGAGGCGCCAGTGTGCCTGCTGCGTCGACGTCGCCACCTCCCCACGGAGAACAGCGCGGATATGGCGCATTCGCTGTGGGCGTCGCTCGTGACCTCGCGGAGGTGATCGATGGCTCGCTCCGCACGGAAGAGGGGGTCGGTGGTGGACTCATCGTCACGGTCAGCTTGGCCAGCGCGGCGCCACGTGGCGTCGCCCCCCCCCGCTCGTCTAAGCCGAGCACAAGTATTGGCGACGTTCACTAGCTCGGGCACGAGCCGGGTGTCGCTAACGGCGTGAGATCCGGTCGAGCGCGAGGTTGAGCTCGACCACGTTGACTCTCACCTCCCCGAGGAAGCCGAGCGCCCGCCCGGCGGTGTTGTCCCGAACGAGTCGCAAGACCTCAGCCAGGGGCAGGTGCCGCCTCCTGGCCACGCGAGGGGCTTGCAGGTCGGCGTTCGCCACCGAGATGTCCGGATCGAGACCCGACCCGGACGATGTCACCGCGTCGACAGGCACCGGCGTCCCCGGGGCGAGTCCGTTGAACCTCCGGTAGGCGGCAGCGAGCTGGGGAACGGTGTCGGGGTCGCACACGACGCGTCCGTCGGGATTGTGCTTGTAGACAGGCTTCCCGTTGCGCCCGAACTCCGGCTTTCCAGCGGGACCGGTGGCCTGCACGGCCAGGCACTTGGCGATGAGACGCGGATCGCCGGGGCCGAGGTTGGCGGCGCCACTTGCAAGACCGTCATCGCCGGTGCCCGCTGCTGAGGGCCGGGGCTGGAAGTACTGGGGTAGCGGGTTCCCGGCGGCGTCAGAGAAACTCTGGCCGAGCAAGCTCGAGGCGACCACCTTGCCGCTCTGGGTGATGAGCGAGCCGTCCGCCTGGTGCTTGAAACCGAGCTGTCCGATGCCGTAGGTCACGAGCGGGTACACGATGCCGAGCACGACGCTCGCGAGGGCGGTCAGCACGAGGGCGGGGATGATCTGGCGGCGCAACATCAGTGCACCCCGAGCGGGCCGACGATGCCGAAGTCGATCAGCTTGATCAACACGAACGGTGTGAGCAGTCCGCCGACGCCGTAGATGAGGACATTGCGTCGCAGCATCGCGGTGGCTCCCATCGGCCGGACCCGCACGCCTCGAAGTGCAAGCGGGATCATGATCATGATGATGATGGCGTTGAAGATCACCGCGGAGAGGATCGCGGTGTGCGGGTTGCGCAGGTGCAAGACGTCGAGCGCGGCCAGCTGGGGGAAGACCGCGTGGAGCATGGCGGGGATGGCGACGAAGTACTTGGCGACGTCGTTGCAGATCGAGAACGTCGTGAGCGACCCGCGGGTGATGAGGAGCTGCTTGCCGACCTCGACGATCTCCATCAGCTTGGTGGGGTCGCTGTCGAGATCGACGAGGTTGCCGGCCTCTTTGGCGGCCTGGGTGCCGGTGTTCATCGCGACCCCGACGTCGGCGAGCGCGAGCGCGGGCGCGTCGTTCGTGCCGTCACCGGTCATGGCTACGAGATTGCCGCCCGCCTGCTCGGCGCGGATGCGGGCCATCTTGTCCTCGGGCGTGGCCTCGGCCATGAACTCGTCGACGCCGGCCTCGGAGGCAATGGTCGCTGCGGTGAGCGGGTTATCACCGGTGACCATCACGCTGCGGATACCGAAGCGCCGCATTGCGGCCAGCCGCTCGGCGATGCCCGGTTTGACGGTGTCTTTGAGGTGGATCACCCCGAGTGTCCGCGCACCGTCGGCGACGACGAGCGGCGTGCCCCCGGTCTTCGCGATCACCTCGACGATCCCGGGCAGGTCGTCGGGCAGCCGGCCGCCGCGGGCTTCGACCCAGCCCCGCACCGCCTCGACGGAGCCCTTGCGGATGGAGCGCCCCTGCCAGTCGATTCCGGACATGCGAGTCTGGGCGGTGAAGGCGACCAGCGTCGCTCCGGGGAGGTCGCGAGGTTTGCAACCGTACTCCTCGTTCGCGAGGTCGACGATGGAGCGGCCCTCGGGGGTTTCGTCGGCCAGCGACGAGAGCTGCGCCGCCTCGGCCAGGCTGAGCGCGTCCACGTCACCGACGGGGAGGAACTCGGTCGCCATCCGATTGCCGAAGGTGATCGTTCCGGTCTTGTCCAACAGCAAGGTGGTGATGTCGCCCGCGGCTTCGACGGCCCGCCCCGACATCGCGAGCACGTTGTGGCGGACCATCCGGTCCATCCCGGCGATGCCGATGGCCGAGAGCAGTGCACCGATCGTCGTCGGCGACAGAAGAACCAACAGTGCCACCAGGAGGACGATCGGCTGTGCGGCGTGCGAGCGGATGGCGACGAGCTGGAAGGTGCTGACCGCGACGAGGAAGATGAAGGTGAGGCTGACGAGCACGACGGTCAGCGCCAGCTCGTTCTGGGTCTTCTGTCGGCTGGCGCCCTCGACCAGTGCGATCATTCGGTCGAGGAAGGTCTCTCCCGGCTTCGCCGTGATCTCGATGACGATCCGGTCGGAGAGCACGACGGTGCCCCCGGTGACTGCGGAGCGATCTCCGCCTGACTCGCGTACGACGGGCGCCGACTCGCCGGTGATCGCCGATTCATCGACGAGAGCCATGCCCTCGATGACCTCCCCGTCCCCGGGGATCGCCTCGCCCGCCTCTACCACGCATCGATCACCGATCTTCAGCTGCGCGGAGGCCGTGACGACCACGGTCCCGTCTTCTCCCAGCACGTGGGCGACGGTCTCCTGGCGAGCTCGCCGCAGCGTGTCGGCGTGCGCCTTGCCTCGCCCCTCGGCCATGGCGTCCGCGAAGTTGCCGAAGAGCACCGTGAACCACAAGAACAGCACGACCAGTCCGACGAAGACGTTCTCGTACGCTCGTGAGCTCGGGGCGTCCCGGAGGAAGAGCACCGTCGTCCAGATGCTGCCGATGTAGACGACGAACATGACGGGCTTGTGCATCATCGTGCGGGGATCGAGCTTGATGAACGCGTCGAGGACGGCGCGACGCACGATGCGCGGGTCCAGCATCGACAACTCGCGTAGCTGCCGAGTCTCGCGGCCCATGTGCGCGCCGGGCGGCGGAGGTGTCTCGGTCACGATCTCACAACCCGAAGTGGCCGGCGAACTGCTCGGCGAGTGGTCCGAGGGCGAGGACGGGGAAGTAGGTGAGGCCGACGAGGACGATGACCACCCCCGCGAGCAGCGTGGTGAACAGTGGGGTGTCGGTGCGCAACGTTCCCGTGGTCACCGCGTAGGTGCGCTTGCGGCCGAGCGATCCCGCGAGCGCGAGGGCCGGGATGATCTCGAAGAACCGGCCGACCCACATCGCGAGCGCCAGCGTCGTGTTGTACCACTGCGTGTCTCCGGACAGCCCAGCGAAGGCCGAACCGTTGTTGTGCGCGGCGGACGCGTACGCGTAGACGATCTCGGTGATGGCGTGAGGTCCGGTGGCCGAGATCTGGCGCGCCGCAGATGGCAGTAGCAGCGAGATCCCTGCCAGGACAAGCACGGTGACCGGCAGCACGAGGATGTAGATCGCCGCCAGCGTCATGTCGCTCGCGAGGATGCGCTTGCCGAGGTACATCGGTGTCCGTCCCACCATCAGCCCGGCGATGAAGACGGTGATGAGGACGAAGATCAGCATCCCGTACAGACCCGTGCCGGTGCCGCCGGGGATCGTTTCGCCGAGCATCATGTCGAACAGCGGCACGCCACCACCGAGCGGCGTGTAGCTCTCGAGGGCTGAGCCGACGCCCCCGGTCGAGGTCGCAGTCATGGTCACGGCGTTGAGCGCCGAGCCCGCCGCGCCGAAGCGCAGATCCTTTCCTTCGAGATTTCCCCCCGGATTGGTCGTGGTCGCGGTCTGGGTTACCCCTGCACTCGCCAGCTTCACGTTGCCGTTCGTCTCCAGTGCCGTCACCGCGAACATCGACAGTGTGAACAGCGTGCCCATCACGACGAGCACCACGGCCGCTTGACGCTTCGACCCGATCATCTTCCCGAAGGTCCAGGCAAAGGCGAAGGGGATCAGCGCGGCCAGCCACGCATCGAGCAGGTTGGTGACCGGGTTGGGGTTCTCGTAGGGGTGCGCCAGGTTCGCCCCGAAATAGCCTCCGCCATTGTCGCCGACCATCTCGATCGGCACCATGCTCGCGACCGGGCCGCCGGGGATCTGCTGTTGCATGGCAGGAGAGGTCGCGCTGTGGGTGCCGATCGCGGCGACCGTCGGGACGGTGCGCGCCGCGTGGAAGTTCTCGATGACGCCGGCGCCCATGAAGACGATCGCGAACACGAAGCTGATCGGCAATAAGATGCGGAGCGTCGAGCGCACCTCATCGACCCAGAAGTTCCCGAGCGTCGTCGTGCGTCGGCGCACCAGCCCTCGGATGAACGCGACGGCCAACGCCATGCCCACTGCCGCGGAGAGGAACTGGTGAACGACCAAGCCGAACATCTGGCTGAACTGGCTGAGGGTGGACTCGCCGACGTAGTTCTGCCAGTTGGTGTTGGTCACGAAGCTGATCGCGGTGTTGAACGACAGCCCGGGACTGACGTTGGCGAGGTGGTCGGGATTTCCGGGCAGGGCGTGCTGGGTTCGCAGCACGACGTAGATGAGCAGCGTTCCAGCAAGCGTGAGGGCCAGCACCGACCCGGCATACGCGGTCCAGCGCTGCTCGGTCTCGGGGTCGATGCGCAGCAACCGGTAGGTGAAGCGCTCTACCGGCAGGAACACCCGGTCACCGGGGGCGGGACCGCCGCCATAGACCTTGGCCATGTAGCTGCCGAGCAGCGGTGTACTCACGGCCAGCAGCGCGAACAGCGAGGCGATCTGCGCCCAGCTCTGCCAGGACACCTACAACCGTCCGGGCCGTATAAGGACGTAGATCAAGTACGCCCCAAGAAGGACAGCGATGATGATGCCGGTCAGGTCATCGCCGCTCACGTCCCCGCGCCACTTCTGTCCGCCGGGAACTCGAGGAGCTCCTCAGAGCCGCCTTCGGCCAGTGCTTGTTCGTCGGGCCCCATCACCTTGTTGCATGCCACGAGGAACAGCGCCGCAACCGCGGTGAGCACGAATATCGCCGCTACGAAGACCACGTCCGACACTGTCGACCTCCCGATTGGGTGCGCGGGACGAGGCTGCACGTCTCATTCGCGCTCTTTCCGAGACAGTACGAGAACGGCGTCGGCTCGGTAGGGCGACATATTTTACCTCGGGTCAAGTTGCTCCGGGCTGACGATCTTGCGGTCGTTCGGGCGCCGCGCACGCCGATCGGCTCGCCCCGCATCACCCACGATCGTCCTCGGGAGACCGTGCGGATTCTGTGTCCGGGAGCTGGATGCGCTCCAGCTGGTAGCGCTCACCAGCGAGGCGAAGCTCATTCACGAATGCGTCGAGCTGGTGGGCGTCGAGAGCGCTGGGCCCGACGGCCAAGAGGGCAAGGACTCGGCGATCGGAGAGCTCGATGGCACGAGTCGCCTCCTCGGGCCGCTGAGGGATCGGCTGCCCGGCTGCCGCGTCGATTTGCCAGCCGGAGTCGGTGGAACGCAACACGGCGACGGCGGTCAGGTCAAGGGCGCGGCGAAGCGTGCCCGGGAGGTCACCCAAGGCGTCGGGTGCAGCGACGACGACGTCGGCAACCACCCGAGCGAGACTCTCCGCTGTCGCGCGAGCGCGGGCCGCCTGAAGGCCCTGGCGAGCCAGCACGTCGACCAAGTAACCAACGATGCCGCCGGTCACCACGAATGCGATGAGGGCTACGACGTCGATAAGACGGTCGACACGCAGGCTGTGGAAGGGCGGCGTGAAGAAGTAGTCAGCGAGCAGAAACCCGACGACCGTGGCCAGCGCTGCCGGTGCAAGGCCGCCGAGGGCGGCCACGCCGACCACCGCGACGAGCGCACAGAACAATGCTCCGGCCAGTCCGAAGGAGTTGTGGAACGGGGCCAGTCCGAGTGTGACCACGGCAGGGGCGGCAATCGCGAGCACCCATGCCACCTGGCGCCGTCGAAGCGGTAACGGGACCCGCTGGCGGCAAGGCCTCCGACGCTTCTGGGCCGGTTCGATCGCGGCAGGCACCCGGTGGGCTGGGATCACGTGGACCTCAACGGGTCCGGCGTGGCGGATCGCGCGGTTGATGACCGACCCGTGCAGAAGCTCCTCGAGCCGCGATCGCCGCGTTGCGCCGAGGACGAGTTGGCGGGCGTGCTCGGCGTCCGCGAACTGCAATACCGCGGTCGCGACGTCCTCGGCGGCGATCTCTGCGTAACGACCCCCGAGCTCGGCGAGCAGGCGTCGTTGGCTGTCGAGCCACACTGGCTCGCGTTCGGCTGACTCACTCGGCTTGCGCGCGTGCAAACCGATCAGCTCCGCCTGGCTTGCCTTTGCGATCTGGGCGGCCCGTCGCAGTACGTGCTCGCCCTCGGGCGCGTCGGTGAGGGCGGCGACTACCCGCTCGATGCTTGCGGGAGCACGCCCCTTCTCGCTCACGCGGATGCGGGTTGACACGTTGAGCAAGTTATGGGTATCCAACCACCCCAACGCGAGATCTCGGAGCGCGGCAATGTGCTCGGCGGTGAAGTAGCCGCTGAGTGCCGCGCTCGCCACGTCTTGTGCAAGGACGTCGCTAGATGCGAGTCGGCGACGCAACAGTTCCGGGTCGATGTCGATTAGTTCAACGGACTCCGCGGCCGCGACGAGAGCGTCAGGGACCGTCTCGCGTTGGGCGACGCCCGTGAGGGATTCAATCGAGTCATTGAGACTGTCGATGTGCTGGACGTTGATGTTCGTGATCACGTCGATACCCTCGGCGAGGATCTCCTCCACGTCCTGCCAGCGCTTGATGTGTCGCCCGCCGGGCACGTTCGTGTGGGCGAGCTCGTCGATGAGCGCGACCTCGGGCCGGCGGGCGATCACCGCATCGGTGTCCATCTCCTCGAACGACGTCCCTCGGTAGGTGACGCGTTTGGCCGCGATCTGCTCCAGGCTCCTCAATCTGGCCTCGGTGCCCTCGCGATGGTGGGTCTCGGCGAGGGCGACCACAACATCGACGCCCTGTGAGGCCAGCTTCTGACCTTCGACGAGCATGGCGAAGGTCTTGCCAACCCCCGGTGCGGCTCCCAGCAGCACGCGGAGCCGCCCGCGTTTTGATGGAGCCATGTGCTCGTCCCCGGGTCAGATCGCGGCGGGGAGCGCAACGAACATTGTGGCCCCGCCTCCGGTCGTGTCGGCGACGGAGATCTCCCCGCCCATTGCGTCGACGAAGCGCTCCACCACTGCCAGGCCGAGCCCGGTTCCGCCGCATCGCGGGGAGGCACGCTCAAAGGGGCGGAAGATGCGTTCCCGATCACGGATCGCGATCCCCGGGCCGTGGTCGACGACGGCGATTCGCACGTGCTCGTCTTCGGCGGAGGCGAGTACGTGAACGACCTTCTCCGGTGGCGAGACGGCCAGTGCGTTGCCGACGAGGTTTGCGATGACACGTTCAAGGAGGCACGGATCGGCTTGGATGAGCGGCAATGACGACCCAACTGACACAACGACGGACTTCGCACGCGCCTGTAGGCTCGACAACGCGGCAGCGACGATGCCGCAAAGTTTGACCGGCCTGGTGTTCGGGGCAAGCACCCGGGTACGCAGACGCTCGACATCCAAGACCCCGCTTATGAGCGCGCGAAGGCGATCAACTTCGTCGCCGATGACGCCGGCCAGGGCGCGTGCATCGTCGGGTCGTAAGACGAGGTCATCGGAGGCGAGCATGGATGCGGCGGCCTTCACCCCGGCAAGTGGTTCTCGAAGGTCATGACTAGCTGCGGCCAGGAGGCAAGCAGGCGCGCTCCGGCCTCCTTGTCATCGAGGGCGATAAGAACGCGCATGGGAGAGGGCCCGTCCAGGCTCAGCTCTTCGCGGGATCGGGGTTGGTCGAGACCATCCCAGCTCATCATCGCTTGCTCCAGTCGGCCCTGATCGACTCGGAGCCTCCGCGCTGGACGAGGAAGCCGAGGAGGTGTGCCCCGGGGCCGTTTAGCACCGTACCCGCGTCGTCCGTTGCGTGCAGCAGTGGAGTCGCTTCGTCGTACCACCGAGCGCAGAGCTGATGGAGATCGTCGAGCGGTCGGTCCAGCGTGAGCAGCTCTGGCTCACACCCGCTGTCGGCTCGGACGAGAAAGAACTCTTCTGGACAAGCCAGCTGGACCGGCGCTCCAATCGGCACTTCGCTCAGCTCGAAGCCACCGATCGGCGCATCAGTGGTCGCGAGACGATCGAGAACGATCACGAACCGGAGCGCGTAAGTCCAGTCGCGTGTCGCGAGCTGCGCCTCGGCGGCTCAGCACTTCGATCGGGCCCGACCTCGAGTGAAAAGGTCGGTTCTTTTCGGGCCTCCGACGTTGCATCCCGACCGCGACCAGGCATCAACTGCATAGCGATGACTATGGAACCGTCGCGCGCAAACAAGTAATTAATAAGTGCCTCGTGGTCATTAATAAGTTGTAGATGGGCTGGTCCTCGGCAACCCTCCTCTGTTAAATGAGAACGTGCAGGCACTGACGGACGACTTGTCCCCGCACAGGGATCCGAGGACTAGTACTCGCCGCCAAAACCGACCCTTCGCCATCCTCTCGGTGCAACATGGCCGGGTGCCCTGTTACGACAGGTCCGGAAGTAAGGCGCTCCCCCCCACGGGTGTTTCGGTTTCACGTCCTTGTGGGCCCGATCGCACCGAAGTCACGGCGCTGCATCGGACTCCGGCGCCGTTCGGCAGCAACGCTTCGTCAACGCCAGTCGCCAGCGATCGATCACCTGAAGGAACCCAGACCCACGTCGCGCATGCCGCGGAGAGCCGCGCTCTCGGTGATACCAACGGTCGAAGATAGACGCGTCCGAGGTGCTCGAAGCCGGCGCCGGTCTGCGCGTCGTCAGCGATGTGGTAGCTGCCGTCGCCTGGGTAATCGAGTGAACCCGATCCCCCAGTTCGCAAGTGCCGACATCGTGCTCGCGCCAGGGGGCCTGGACCCGGTCGGCGATGTCGACAACGGGAGCGCATCGTGAGGAACGTTCTCGTCGTCGTCGTGACCTTCGCCTTCTGCGCGGTGGTGGTGACGACGGCCACGTGGGTGATCAATCGCTGGGAGCGTCGGCGCTCGACCGGGTCTCGCCCTCCCGACGTGCGGCATCGCGTCGACGGCGGTCGGGGCAATTTCGCTCGTGCGAACCCCGCCGTCGACGCGACCTCCTTCGTGCTGCGGCGCACCAACCGATGCGACGTGACTACTTGTGGTTACGCGATGCGCCCGAACCGACGAGAAGGCCGCTGACATGAGCGACCTCGTTCTCATTGCAGTCATCGTGACGTTCTTCGTGGCCGCTGCCCAGCTGGTGCGAGCGTGCGGCTCGATCACCGCCGGCGCCACCGAGGAGGGCGAGCAGGAAGCCGGGTCTGAGCTCGAGCCTGGGAGCGGCACGTGAGCGACGAACGAGATACCCCTGGCGGCGCGGTGGCCATCGCGCCGCCGCCCGAGACCCGACCGCCGAAAGTCCGCACGCGCCCGGGAATCTCGATGCTCGACTCGACGATCTTGCGCCGTGCCGTCGGCGAGGCCTTCGTGAAACTCGACCCTCGGCACATGATGGGCAACCCGGTCATGTTCGTGGTCGAGATCGGCAGTCTCATCACGACGATCGAGTTCTTCGCCAACCCCGGCGTCTTCGTCGGATCGATCACGGCCTGGCTGTGGGCGACGGTGCTGTTCGCCAACTTCGCCGAAGCAGTCGCAGAAGGAAGGGGCAAAGCCCAAGCGGACACCTTGCGCCGCACTCGCCAGGAGACCGTTGCCTTCGTCCTGCAGCCCGACGGCACAACAAAAGAGGTGGCGCCTGCCGACCTTCAAGTCGGCGACCGTTGCGTCGTCGAGGCCGGACAGGTCATCCCTGGTGACGGGGACGTGATCGAGGGGATCGCCACCGTCGACGAGTCGGCGATCACCGGTGAGCCGGCCCCGGTGATCCGCGAGTCTGGTGGCGACCGCAGTGCAGTGACCGGCGGCACCAACGTCCTCTCCGACCGGATTGTCGTTCGCATCACCTCCAAGCCCGGCGAGACGTTCCTCGATCGCATGATCGCTTTGGTCGAGGGAGCGAGCCGCCAGAAGACGCCGAACGAGATCGCCCTCGACATCTTGATCTCCGGCCTCACCCTGATACTCCTCGTGGCGGTAGTGACGCTGCAGCCAATGGCCATCTACTCCAAGGCCATCCAATCGCCGGTTGTCCTCGTCGCGCTCTTTGTCTGCCTCGCGCCGACGACGATCGGCGGCCTGTTGTCCGCGATCGGCATTGCCGGACTGGACCGTCTGGTGCAACGGAACGTGCTCGCGATGTCGGGGCGAGCGGTCGAAGCCGCTGGGGACTGCTCGACGCTTCTGCTCGACAAGACCGGCACGATCACCTACGGGAACCGGATGGCAGACGAGATCCTCCCGGTCGAAGGCGTCGACGAATCCGCCCTTGCCGACGCGGTTCTCCTCTCGAGCCTCGCCGACGAGACCCCAGAGGGCCGCTCCGTCGTCGAGTTCGTCGGGACCCGCTATGGGCTTCGCCATGAGCGCTCGGAACTCATGAGCGCCGAGCTCGTCCACTTCTCTGCCCAGACGCGCATGAGCGGCATTGATATCGGCGCGCGCCGAATTCGAAAGGGTGCCGCCGACTCGGTTCGGCGATGGGTGGAAGAGCTCGGCGGTGTCGTTCCGAGCGACCTCGCCCCCATCGTTGAGCGCATCGCCACGAGTGGAGGAACTCCCTTGGTGGTCGCGGACAGTCCACGGGTGCTCGGCGTCATCCACCTGAAGGACACCGTCAAGCAAGGCATGGTCGAGCGTTTCGAACAGCTGCGTGACATGGGCATTCGTACGATCATGATCACCGGGGACAACCCGCTCACCGCGGCTGCCATAGCCCGGGAGGCGGGTGTCGACGACTTCTTGGCCGAGGCCACGCCCGAGGAGAAGATGGCGCTCATCCGGCGCGAGCAGCGCGGCGGCCACATGGTGGCGATGACCGGCGACGGCACCAATGATGCGCCGGCGCTCGCACAGGCCGACGTCGGCCTAGCGATGAACACCGGCACGCAGGCCGCCAAAGAGGCGGGCAACATGGTCGACCTCGACTCGAACCCGACCAAGCTCATCGAGGTCGTCGAGGTCGCGAAGCAGCTCCTCATCACTCGCGGGTCACTCACGACCTTCTCCATCGCGAACGACGTCGCGAAGTACTTCGCCATCATCCCGGCGATGTTCTTGGTCGTGTACCCGAAGCTCGGAGTGCTGAACGTCATGCACCTTCACAACCCGCACACCGCGATCCTCTCCGCCGTCATCTACAACGCGATCATCATCCCGCTGCTCATCCCTCTTGCCCTACGTGGGGTGAAGTTCCGGCCGCGCGATGGTGCCGCCATCTTGCGCCACAACGGCCTCCTCTACGGAATCGGCGGAATCCTCGCCCCGTTCATCTTCATCAAGCTGATCGATCTCGCCGTCAGCGCGATCGGATTGCACTGATATGGTCCGCCGCTTGCTCACCAGCTTGGTGATGCTGCTCGTCCTCACGGTCGTACTGGGGTTCGGCTATCCACTCCTCGTCACCGGGCTCTCCGCACTCGGGTTCGATCACCAGGCGAACGGCTCCCTCATCTACCGCAATGGCAAGCTCGTCGGGTCGTCGCTGCTCGGTCAGAGCTTCACCGACAGCAGTGGCAACCCGCTCCCCCAGTACTTCCAGTCACGTCCGTCGGACGCGGGGAGCGGTTACGACGCTGCGTCATCGGCCGCGAGCAACCTCGGACCGTCGAACCCGCTGCTCATCGGCTTCGTCCCGGGGGTGAACACCGTGGGCCTCGACGGCGAGACGTCATCAACGAACCCGTTTGCCACGAGGAGCGATCCCGCGTGTGTCCCCACCGACATCAAGGGCAACCCCGTGACGAGCCCCTCACCCGGACAACGGTTCGCGAAGAGCCCCGACGGTTCCTATGTCTGTGATCCGAACACCGTGCCCGAACGGGCCATCGCCTACCGGAAGTTCAACGGGCTCAGGGCGAACGCACCCGTGCCGACCGACGCAGTGACCGCCTCGGGGTCGGGACTCGATCCCGACATCTCGATCGCGAACGCCCTCGATCAGGCGGGCCGTGTCGCCCGTGTCCGACACCTACCCAAACAAGAAGTGATCAACCTCGTCCACCGTTACACCGAGGGCCGTCAGTTGGGGTTCCTCGGCGAACCCACGGTGAACGTGCTCGAGCTCAACCTCGCACTGGACCGGATCCGATGAGCCCTTCCGGCTGGGAGCAGCTCATCTTGATTGTCGCCGTGACCGCCGTCGCCGCGCCACTGCTCGGTCGCTACCTCGCAGCCACATTCAAAGGCGGCAAGGCCCCAGGGGACCGCGTCTTCCTTCCGGTCGAACGCCTCGTGTACCGGGTCACCGGTATCGACCCCGAGAGCAGCTGGACCTGGCGAACGTACGCGCTCGCGGTGCTCGCATTCGGGCTCGTCTCCACGCTCTTCCTATATGCAGTACTCCGACTCCAGGGCGTTCTCCCATTCAATCCGACGCATGCCCCGGGGATGTCATCGCTGCTGTCGTTCAACACCGCCGTCAGCTTCGTCACGGGCACGAACTGGCAGGCCTACCAAGGAGAGACTCAGGCGAGCTATCTCGCGCAGATGGCCGGGCTCGTCGTCGCCCAGTTCACCGCCGCCGCCATCGGCTTGTCGGTGGCGCTCGCCGTCATCCGCGGCATCGCCGGCAGCGCTCGCATGATCGGCAACTTCTGGGCAGACCTCACGCGGAGCCTCGTGCGCGTCTTCATTCCCGTGTCGATTCTCGGCGCGCTGGTCATGGTGAGCCAGGGCGCGGTCCAGAACTTCTCTGGCTTTCGAACTGCCTCAACCCTTGCCGGCGGCACCCAGACTATTCCCGGCGGCCCCGTCGCCTCAATGGAGGTCATCAAGCTGCTCGGCACGAACGGCGGCAGCTTCTACGGCGCCGGTGGTGCCCACCCGTTCGAGAACCCCACTGGCTTCACCAACATGTTCGACCTGCTGCTCGTCATCGTGCTGCCGTTCGCCATTGCCCTCATGTTCGGCCGGCTCATCGGCAGGCGGCGCCAGGGGCGCGCCATCGTGGCGGTCATGGCGATCCTGTTCCTCGGCCACACCGTGATCTCGATCCAGGCCGAGGCGCACGGCAATCACCTCCTACCCGCAAGGGTCTCGCAAGTCGTGAGCGCCAGCAATCCCGGCGGGAACATGGAGGGCAAGGAGGTCCGTTTCGGCCCCGACGGGTCCGCGCTCATGACCGTCGGGACGATGGGGACCACGGCCGGTGCCACCGATTCAGCCCTCGACAGCTACACCCCGGTCGGAGGTGCGGGGGCGTTCGTCGGCATTCTGCTCGGCGAGGTCAGCCCGGGCGGCGACGGCGGCGGACTGTACAGCATGCTCGTGTTCGCGCTCCTCGCCGTCTTCGTGGCCGGGCTGATGGTCGGGAGGACACCGGAGTTCCTCGGCAAGAAGATCCGTGGACCACAGATGAAGCTCGTCGTCGCCTACGTGCTAACGATCCCAATTGTCACCCTCGTGCTCGGGAGCATCTCCCTCGTGATACCCGCCGGTACCAGCTCGATCCTCAATCCCGGCTTCCACGGACTCTCAGAGATCACCTATGCGTTCGCGTCGGTCGCCAACAACAACGGTTCCGCGTTCGCGGGGCTGTCGGCGAATACTCCGTGGTACGACACGATGCTCGGCCTGGCGATGCTGGTCGGACGCTTCGTCCCGATCGTGCTCGCGCTCGCCATCGCCGGCTCCCTCGCGGGCGCCCGTGTTCATGCGCGCACGAGGGCGACGCTCGACACCACCGGGCCGACGTTTGTCGTCTTTCTGCTCGGAGTGATCGTGATCGTCGGCGGCCTCATCTACCTGCCGATGCTCATCTTGGGGCCGATCGGTGAACGCATCGTCGGATGAGCCATCCCCAAAGCACGTCTCAACAGCGAGACGACCTTGGGCAATGATCGAGATCGTCACAGCCTTCCCGAGGCTGAACGATTCAAGGTGGTCCGCGGCCACGACCCCGATCGACTCCCGCTGACGTTCGTGGCGTATGAGACCGGCAAGAAGGTGTCCCTTGACGACTGTCACTAGCTCAGGGCTGACTCATGGACTGAGCGTTGGGCCTCCGGGTCCGCCCATCGGGGGAAGTGGCTCTGGGGCCTCGACGTAGCCGGCGTGCTCCCGTTCGACGATGCGATCATCCTCGACAGAACGCGCCGGCTGTCGAGCGGCCCTCGGCCCCTCGGCCTCCATGATTTCTTCCTCCTCCCCCTGACGACATCGAACTCGCCCGTGTGGACTCGCCGGAGATGAAGGCATGGGCGCCCGAGCAGACGCGGGCTCAGGTGGGTGGGGGAGAGAGCGCGGAGCTACACGGGCCCAAGCGTCGGGAGGATGTGCGCCTCGACGTTCACCCGGTACATGGCGAGCGTGGTCGGCCGGATCGTCGCGGCGATCGCCGGTAGCCACTGGCCCTCGATGAACTGGCGCACGGTGAGCTTGTTGGGCTCGGTGTAGCTGCCGGCGTCGGGCTGGCCGAGGAGTCGCGTGCGCTCGAGCTCGGCCGCCTTCTTGGTCTTGAACCCTGAGTGCCACCGGCGGATGCGCTGGCCGTTCTCGTCGCGCCCGACCTCGAGCACGACCGAGTAGGTCCCGCCGCGCTTGATGACTAACGTCCCGTTCCAACTCGAAGAGGTAGGCGGATGGCGCGCTCTAAGCTGGGCATCGCCGATCTCTGGTCACCGCGTCGGGCCGTCGGCGTTCCAAGATTGTTGTCGATGAACCGTGGCGCTACGCAGCGGAAGGGGGTGCTCATATGGCGATAGCAGCCGAACTCGCTCGTCGGCTGTCCGAAGGTGAGGTGGTCGTGCTCGACGGCGGCACCGGAACCGAGCTGCAGGCACGGGGCGTGCCGATGGACGAGGCCACATGGTGCGGCGTCGCCAATCTCGAGCATGGTGATGTCGTCCAGTCCGTGCACGAATCGTATATAAGCGCTGGAGCCGACGTGATCATCACCAACACCTTTGCCACAGGCCGCCCCGCCCTCGAGTCCGCCGGGCTCGGGGACCGGGTCGAGGAAGCGAACAGCAAGGCCGTTGAGGCGGCGCGAAGGGCCCGCGAGGCAGTCGCGGAGCGGCCTGTCGCCATCGCCGGGTCGATGTCGTCCTTTTGTAGCATCACGATGCATCAGGGACCCTTCGAGGGTTCGAAGCTCGACGGCTTCGCAGCCAACTGGGAGGATCCGCGTCGTCCCAACCTCGCAAGCTACCGCGAGCAGGCGGCGATCCTCGCCGATGCCGGCGTTGACCTCATCGCCCTCGAGATGATCAACTCACCTGGGTACGGGTTAGCCGCGATCGAGGCGGCGACGGAGACGGGGCTCCCCGTCTGGCTCGGCATCTCGCCGGTTCGACTGAGCGATGGCTCGCTTGGCACCTACGAGGAGCTGCCGGGGAATCGTGGCAGCTTCGAAGAGCTCGTCGCGGCCCTCGTGCATCGGGGGCTTGCTGCCGTGAACGTGATGCACGCGAAGAGCGGGGTCGTCGCCGAGGCGATCGACATCGTCCGCCGCCACTTCGACGGGCCGATCGGCGCCTACGCTGAGTCAGGCGACTGGACGCCGCCGAAGTGGGTCTTCACGGACCTGTCGCCCGAGGAGTACCTCGCCGAGGCGCTCGGCTGGGTGGCGCTGGGTGCCCAACTTATCGGCGGGTGCTGTGGTACGGGACCGACGCACGTGCGGGCGCTCGCCGCCGGCTTGCCGAGGCAAGTCGGTCACTGAGTGACGCAACGCTGCGACAGCCTCGCCGGTCGACCGGGTCACCGCTGACGCGTTTTCGCTAATCGCGTCGGCCTTAGCCGATGGCCAGCTCTGGCGGATCGGGGGCGCCTCCCCGCGTCGCCATCTCCTCGGTCGACGGATCCCTTCCCCCGCCTCGCAGGTAGCCGGCCACGCTCGTCTCCCGCTCCGTCGCTACCTCCTGCAGCGCCGCGTCCCCTATGCGAACCTCGGAGCGCACCAGCTCCAGCACCGCCTCTCGGCCGTCGAGTAGCAGCTCGGCAAGCTCCGCGAGGCTCACATCCTCCTCCCCGAGCTCCCGCTCGAGTTCCTCCCCCCTAAAGCCCGTAGTCATGGCTACGGCGTGGCATCTAGTCCTCCTGGTAGCTGGCGGCCGGGCTACCGCGGCCGGCGTCCGGCTGCCAGACTTCACCCGTGTCACGGTGCCGGTCGCTCATGAGCCAGCTCCGCCGAGTGGACCGCCGATTCCTCTTCGGCACCGCCGGGCTGATCCTCGCGGCCATCGGGCCGAGCGCCTGTGGCTCGTCGGCGTCCGCGCTCGCTCCCTTTGCGATCCTCCAGGCCCACACGCGGGCGCGAACGGTGCAGCTCGAACTCGTCGCGAGCTGGACCGATGCCTACGGCGGGTTCAATTTCGACGGCTACCACAACGGCGCCCTGCAGGTGAGCGTCCCGGTGGGCTGGACCGTCGAGGTCTCCTGCGACAACGCCTCCGCCACGCTCAGCCATTCCTGCGCGATCGTCGACGATCTGCCGGTCTCGACGATCGCGCCGCCGATCGCCTTTCCGGGAGCGTCGATCCCCGACCCCACGGGAGGCCTGCCCCTTGGCGGATCGGAGAGCTTCACCTTCGTGGCGTCGCGCGTCGGTCGGTACCGCATGACCTGTCTCGTACCGAGTCACGAGGCGAACGGCATGTGGGACTGGTTCGTGGTCACCGCCGGCGGCCTTCCGTCGGTCCGGACGTGACCCGTCGCGCTCACGATCAGCCACGCGCTACCCCCTCCGCTTCACCGGCACCGTCGACGACTTGGCGGATTTGGCGGGCTTCTCCGGAGGCTTCGCCGTCGACCTGGTCGCCTTGACCACCTTGGCGGGGGCGCTTCTCGCCGCCTGCCTGGCCACCGAGGCGGCTCGGGCCGTCCCCGGAGCGCGACGACTCCTGGCCGAGGGCGCCTTGACCTTGCCGATGACGGTCACCGAACCGACGGCCGGAACGACCGCCGACTCCTCACCTCGGATCGCGTTCGCCGAGCCGCTCGGCCAGGAGTTCGAGGTCGGCACCCAGCAGGGCAGATTCCGCGGCGTCACGGTGCAGAAGCCGTTCATTGATCCCTGAAGCAGATTCGCAAGCTCTGACCGGGATCGGCTGCTCCTGAGATGTTGACCCCCAGTTGACGGCCCGCCGACGTCCTTGGTTCTCCCTCGTCGACCTCATGGCCACGAGATCCACCTCTTGACGTCGATGGCGATCGTGGGACCGGGGATCGCGACGTCTCGGTACTGCGGGTACTTCCCAGCGAGAAGGCGCAAGGCCCGCTCGTGCTCTGCTTCGGTGTCCACGATCCGCCCGATCCCGTCCACGCGAATCCACCACAACGCAGACCAGTCGTCGTCGTAGTGATCGACGAGCAGCGCCGCAGCGCAGTTCGTCCGGAGATTCTCGATCCGACGCAGGTTGAGGGTCGACTTCTGCTTGGCATCGACTCCTGAGTAGACCGTGTTGTCGTCCAACACGAAGCAACAGGGGACGATGTGCGGCCGCCCCTGGCTCGTCACCGTGGCGAGATGGCCCACCCTCGCCGCACCCATCCGAAACCTCTCGGTCGCATGGTCCATGGTTGCCAAGGCTACGGCTCTGGTCCGAAGCCGCCTCTGCGAACCCGCAGCGACCAGCCCGCTCGTCACATCACGTCAGCTCCTGAGCAGGACCGATGTCGGCGCAACATCGGCCATCCAGGAAAGTCGCGCTAGTGGGTATCCGAGCGGTAGTCGAAATCGGTAGTGAAGGCGGCGTTGCGCCGGCCCCGCACCTCCCATCGCAACGCGTCGTCCGTCGCCTGCAGGAGATCGCCGTGGAGCTCGGTCCCCGGATGGTCGAAGCCCGGGATACCACAGCGGACATCGCCGGGATCGGACGCTTCGCCCTCGGCCTCGACGGTCAGGTAACCGAGCACGTCGATGCGCTTGCGCGGCGCGCTGTGCTCGAGCGTGATCCGGGCGGCGCGGACGGCGTGGACCTCGCCGATGGCAGGACCGTAGAGCTCCGAGACCGTCCCGCCCGCTCGGCCCAGGAAGATCTCGCCCAGTGTCTCGCGTTGGCCCTCGTCGGCCCGGTCGTCGACGTAGAGCACGACCTCCCAGGGAGTGCTCGGTTGCACCGAGTCGTGGTACCGGACCGACAGGACCGTCCGGAGGCCGGCGAGGTCGAGGCCGTCGGCTCGGCCCTCACGGACCTGCCACCACAGGGCACCGAAGCACTCCCCGAAGTTCGACGGGCCGCCCGGTCGCCCACCCACGCTGCGGCACGGGCAGATCGCGTCGCAGTTGCATGCCTCGAAGTAGGTTCCTCGCACGCGCCAGTCGGTGATCACGACGTTCGGGCCCGACTCACATGTGCCCAATGCCCCCGCCATGGGCCCCGGGAAGAAGCCCGGGCGCCAGACGCGGTTGGAACACGACGACGACGGCGAGGACGAGGGCCACGATCCCGAGCGCCCGGCTGAATCCAGACCTCCTGTGTGCCACGAACGAAGACGGGAGTGTGAAGCAATGACGTAGGTATCGCTTCTCGATTTGATGCTGTGCGAGAGATGAAGGTTGGCCCTTCGGAGCCGCCCTGCGGGGGGAGGCTCCAAACCACAGCATGCTGCGTTGACAGATAGGGTTCTGGACGCGGTCCCTGCTCGCAGGTGTCCACTCGTTGCACTCGTCAGGACAGGTTCAACTGCTCGGGTCCGGTGAGCGGATGGCGCCGCCGCCCGTTTCTGTGCTCCATTTGACGTACTCGGTGGGACCTGCGTCTCCTGCCACCACGGAGGTCGGCTGCGTGTCGAATGTCGGGCGAGTCTTCGCGCTGTTGAGCAGG
>Ga0209415_10003150_pt1 | contig 30693 bp, 27 predicted proteins | sample PeaSoiSIISIP2007_FD_187696 | JGI IMG/M metagenome (GOLD analysis project Ga0209415, IMG submission 187696) | Peat soil microbial communities from Weissenstadt, Germany - SII-SIP-2007 (SPAdes) (version 2) | ecosystem: Environmental > Terrestrial > Soil > Wetlands > Peat | place: Germany... | reverse complement strand
GCGCGGATGCAGCGCGGGTTGCCGTCGCTGCCACCGCAGCCGGCACGGGTCGCTGGCCCCAGGCACAGGATGCCCTGTTCCATGAGGCAGCGCATTTCGCTCAGTGGCGCTCCCGGCTTGAATTCCGGCGGATCCAGATGGCCTTTCAGCGTCGAAACCGCCGCCTTTTTTTCACGCCTGGTGGGACACTCGTCGCAAACGCTCTTCGACGCCAGCACCGGCAGGGGCTTGCCTTCAACCAGAGCGATCAGCGCTCCGGCCACCATCTCGGGTGTGGTTGGACATCCGGGCAGATAGGCATCCACTTTCACCACTTCGTGGACCGCATAGACCCGGTCGGTGAGCTCGGGAATCTGCTCGTGGGGCAAGCCGTTCTTCTCGGTGGTGACGCTGTCGCGGTAGACCTTCTCCAACATCTCTGCTGTAGAGTATTGATTGGCTAGCGCCGGTATACCGCCAAAGCAGGCGCAAGAACCTAGCGAAATCAGGATCTTGCACTTCTTCCGCATCTCCAGCGCCAGTTTCTTGTGTTCGTCACTGCGGATTCCTCCCGATATCAGCCCGACATCCGCCGCGGGGATTTCCATCTCTGTACCTTCGCCCGTCTGACCGAAGAGCTTGTGGTCCATCAGGACGGGCATGTGCACGATTTCTACGTGTTTGAGTACGTCGAGGAGCGGTTCACCGATGTCGAGGATGGTGACCTCGCAACCTCCGCATATCGCAAACCATTCTTCGGCAAGTCGAGCTGCCATGCTGCACCTCCTACCGGAGTTGAATTACTAGTGCCTCGTTCTGGTCTCCTGCGATCCGTGACTACTTCGCTTGCCGCTCAGGTTCTCGTGCTCGCGGCACACGGGTTGAGGCAGTGTTTATTAGTTCAATTCGAGCACCTATGTCTGTGACCAAAATCACCCCGGACAGTGACCGTAACGCGCCTCTCGAATGCGCGCGCCGACTTGGAGCTTGTTTTTCTTGAAGTCCTTGGTTGGCACGCACTTGCGAAGGGCCAGTCTGGCAGCGTCGATAAGGTCGGTCCCGCTGGACTAGGCACGAAGTTTTGCTGCCGCTACCAACGCCTGTCCCAGGCTCAAACCGCCATCCCCGGAGGGCACTTCTTTTTGTGTAAATACTTCAAATCCAGCTTCGGATAGCTGGGCCTCGAGCCGTTGCGACAGGTAGAAATTGTGGAAGGTTCCGCCACTCAGGCACACGCGGTGGAGCTCAGTTTTATCTCGTAGGAGAGTTGCGAGCTGGACGAAACCCTCAACCAGCCCGTTGTGAAAGCGCCGGCTGATCGCCGCCACCGGAAGATTCTGGCTGAGATCATTAAGCAGTGCTTCAAATAAAGGCCGTGTGCCGATGATCCATTGGTGGCCCTTCGCCAAGAGCTTCAGCGGATAGGCTGTTTCTTCCTCCGACGGGGTAATCGTCATCTCAAGTTCGATGGCAGCCTGGGCCTCGTAATTGACCTCCTGGCGAATTCCGACTAGCGCAGCCACCGCATCAAACAACCGCCCGCAGCTCGAAGTCAGCGGCGAATTCACTTTCCGTTCGACCATCCGCAGCAGCAACTCCGTTTTTGCCGGGTCCAACTGTCTCACAAATGGAATCGATAGACCCAGAAACTCTCTCCCAAAGTGATGCGCCAGATAGCTCACCGCCATGCGCCACGGCTCCCGGATCGCCGCTTCTCCCCCGGGCAGTGGGACATATTCAAAGTGAGCGGCCCGTTCAAAATCTTCATACCCGGCAATGAGCACTTCTCCGCCCCAGATATTTCCGTCGGTGCCATAACCGGTCCCATCCAGGGCAAATCCGATCACTCGACCTTCGAGGTGGTTCTCCGCCATACAACTTGCAATGTGGGCGTGGTGGTGCTGCACGCCAACCAACTTCGTTCCGCTCTGTTGCCGCGCCCATTTGGTGGAGAAGTAGTTTGGGTGGAGGTCGTAGGCGATGATTTCTGGCTTGATTTCCAGAATCCGCTCGAGGTGTTCGATGGCTTCGTGGAAAAAACTATAACTTTCGACATTTTCTAAATCTCCAACGTGTTGGCTTAAGAACGCGTGCTTTCCTTTGGTGAGGCAGATGGTGTTCTTGAGTTCGCCTCCCACCGCCAGCACCGAAGGCTGATCGTCCTTCAAGAAAACTGGCACCGGAACAAAACCGCGGGAACGCCGCAACTGCCGCGGGATGCCGCCTGCAACTCGCACCACGGAATCGTCGCAGCGCAGCAGGATGTCGCGGTTATGCACCAGGAAGTAGTCGGCGAGACCGTTCAAGCGATGTACCGCTTCTCGATTATCGATTGCGATTGGCTCTTCGCTCAGGTTGCCGCTGGTCATCACCAAAGCCTTGAACCCGCCTTCGGCGAGCAGCAGGTAATGGAGCGGCGTGTAGGGAAGAAAAATTCCCAGGTACCGGTTGAATGGTGCGACCGCCTCGGCAATTATGGAGAGCCCGGCGCCCGCGCCCAGCGGCAATTTTTTCGGCAGCAGAACAATGGGTCGCTGAATAGACTGCAGAACCTTGGCCGCTGCAGCGTCCAATTCGCAAATTTCCTGAGCGGCCTGCACATCCGGAACCATCACGGCGAACGGCTTTTCCACCCGGCGTTTCCGCTGGCGCAACAGAGCTACCGCCGCCGGGTTCGTTGCATCTACGGCCAGATGAAATCCGCCGAGTCCTTTTACAGCCACGACCAGTCCGGTATCGAGACCGGAAACCGCTTCGGCGATGGAATCGCGGCATTCGATCCGTTTTCCGGACTTATCCCAAAGTTCCACCCGAGGTCCACACTTCCAGCAGGCATTGGGCTGAGCGTGAAAGCGGCGGTCCAGTGGATTCTCGTACTCCGCCAGACATGCCGGACACATAGAGAACACCGCCATCGACGTGCTAGGTCGGTCGTAAGGAATATCGCGAATGATGGTGAAGCGCGGCCCACAGTTGGTGCAATTGATAAATGGATAGCGATAACGCCGGTCGTTTGGATCGAACATTTCACGCAGGCAGTCCGGACAGATCGCGACGTCGGGCGAAATCAGGGTGCGAACTTCTTCGCCCTCGCGGCTATGGACAATGCAAAATTCCTGCACGCCATTGCTTTGCACAGCAAGACACGGCACGTCATGAACAGCCACGTTCGTGATTCGCGCCAGAGGCGGCGCTTCGGCAGGCAAGTGCTCGACAAAATCCTGCACGGTTTCTGCCGGCCCCTGGATTTCGATGGTGACTCCGGCGGAGGTATTGCGAATCGTTCCTCTAAGGTGCCTGCCGGTGGCGAGACGATAGACGTAAGGCCGGAATCCAACTCCCTGCACGATTCCCGAGACCTCGATTTGGCGCCGCACTTCCATACATCGTCAGCTCACTGTCTCTTGCGCCAGCGCTCTATGCGCTATGCGTCGCTGTTCCAGCCATAGCATCCATTCGTGCAGACCGTTCCCGGTCAGGCAAGACACCTTCACGATCTCCATCCCGGGATGTACCTTACGGGCATTTTCCGCCGCCACCTCGATGTCGAATGGGACATAAGGAAGCAGATCAATTTTGTTGAGCACGAGCAGATCCGACTTGAAGAATATGGAAGGATATTTCAGCGGCTTGTCTTCACCTTCGGCCACACTCAACACCACGATCTTGGCCGCTTCGCCCAGATCGTAACTGGAGGGGCAAACCAGGTTGCCCACGTTTTCAATCAGCAGAAGGTCCAGATCGTCGAGATCCCAATCTGCTAAGTGACGCTCGATCATGCGAGCGTCCAGGTGGCAAGTGCCGCCGGTCGTGATTTGCTTGACCGGAAAATGAAATCGCTTCAGCCGGTTGGCATCGTTTTCCGTCTGAATATCGCCCGTCAACACGGCCACACGATCCTGCCGCGGCAGAGTTTCCAGGGTGCGCTCCAGAAGGCTGGTCTTGCCCGAGCCCGGCGAACTGATCAGGTTCAGGCACAAAACACCGTGCTTCTGAAACCGGGTGCGCAATTCACCCGCAACGCGATCATTTTCACTGAGGACTTTTTGCTGCAGCGGTACTCGCTCCATATTCTTCTACCTCCAGATAGGCCAACTCCAACTCATCTCCACTGATGCATTTGGTTTCCAGGCTTGCGCATTGCGGACAACGGGAATCGTAGTCGCGCACGATGAACTCGCGTCCGCACCCCCAACACCGATGCCGGCGGGGACAGACCTCGATCCCCAGTTCCAGAGACTCCAGATCGGTGTCATGAACGATCGCTTCAAAACAAAAGCGCAACGCGTCCTGATCGATGGCTGCCATTTCGCCGATCCGGACTCCGACCTTGCAGGGATAGGTTCCCGGATGAAGCCCCATCTCGGTCCTAACCGCTTCGAGCACCGAATTCGCGATTCCCATCTCGTGCATAACCTGCCTAGCAAATCCGCGGTAATTGATCGCCCGCGAGCATGTCCACAATGCGGGTCGTGCCGAACGGCGTTCTCATCGTCACCAGGCCCGGGTTTTCTTTCTTTACTGTGCCGATAATCTGCGCCTCCGCTCCCAACCGATGACGTCTCATCGCCTGCAGCAGCGCGTCGGCAGCCTCGGGCGCCACGATTGCGATCAGCTTGCCTTCGTTGGCTACATATAAAGGATCGAGTCCCAGCAATTCGCATGCTCCGCGGACCTGTTCGTGGATCGGAAGGGCACGTTCTTCCACTTCGATCCCCACCCGGGACTGTTCGGCGATTTCATTCAGCGTGCTGGAGACGCCGCCGCGCGTGGGGTCGCGCATGCAGCGAATCTCACGAGTTACTCCAAGCATGTCGGCCACCAGCGTGTGCAAGGCAGCGCTGTCACTCTTGATTTGAGTTTCGAATTCCAGCCCCTCACGCTGCGCCAGGATGGCGATGCCATGCTCGCCGATGGAGCCGCTGAGCAGCACCTTGTCGCCGGGGCGAGCGCGATCGGCAGAGAGATCGACTCCATCTGGCACCAGGCCGATTCCAGTCGTATTGATAAAAACCCCATCGCCCTTCCCGCGCTCGACAACTTTCGTGTCGCCGGTAACAACCTGGACGCCCGCCGCGGCCGCGGCTCGCTGCATCGAATTCACCACCTGCCGGAGTTCATCCATCGAGAATCCCTCTTCGATGATGAACGCAGCACTCAGAAATAGCGGCGTTGCGCCACCCATCGCCAAGTCGTTTACGGTACCGTGGACCGCAAGCGAACCGATGTCCCCGCCCGGAAAAAACAAGGGCTTGACCACGAACGAATCAGTCGAAATGGCCAGGCGCTGGCCGTTTACGTTCACGATCGCCTGATCATCCAGACGAGCCAGCACCGGATTCTGCAACGTGTGCAGGAAGACGTCGCGTATCAACTCGGCGCTCAGCTTGCCGCCGCTGCCATGCCCGAGCAAGACGGTGTCCTTGGCGGGAAGCGGCGCCGGACAGCTGAGGTCGAATTTAATGTCAACTTCGGTTTTCGTTGACACCTGGCTCTCCTAACTCGCGACCATGTGGCGGCGGTAGTGGTAGTAGGCTGCACATGCGCCCTCGGTAGAAACCATGGGCGCCCCCAACGGATTCTCAGGCGTACAGCGCATGCCAAACACGGGACAGTCCGGCGGCTTTTTCAGTCCCTGCAATACCTGGGCGCTGATGCACTCGGCCGGTTCGTCGACGGAAATTTCGCCCAAATCAAAGACTCGGTCGGCGTCAAAGGCAGCGTATTCCTCGCGCAGACGCAAACCACTCTGCGGGATCGGGCCGATGCCGCGCCATTTCTGGTCGGCGACCTCAAATACCTCGCTCATGATCTGCTGCGCCGGCACGTTCCCGGCGTAGCTCACCGATCGCACATACTGGTTTTCCAACTTCGCCTCTCCCGCCTCGAGTTGCCGGATCAGCATGAGAACGGCTTCCAGAATATCTACCGGTTCGAATCCCCCGACCACAATCGGTACGCGAAAATCGCGAACCAGCGACTCATACTCTTTACAGCCCATCACGGTGCAAACATGCCCCGGCGCAATGAAACCCTGAACCCGGTTCGTCTGCGAGACCATTAAGGCCCGAATCGCAGGCGGCACCAGCACATGGGAAACGAGCATCGAAAAGTTGTTGAGATCATCGCGCTTGGCCTGCCACGCCGCCATCGCGTTCGCGGGAGCTGTTGTCTCGAAACCAATCGCCAGAAAAACAACTTTGCGGTCGGGATTCGCACGGGCGATCTTCACAGCCTCGGTCGGGGAGTAAGCGATGCGAACGTCCGCGCCTTGTGCCTTGGCGCGAAACAGGTCAGACCGAGATCCCGGCACCCGCAGCATGTCTCCATAAGAGACGAGGATCACCTCGGGGCGTAGCGACAACTCGATGGCTTTATCCACGGTTTCCAGCGGCGTAACGCAGACTGGACATCCGGGGCCGTGCACGAGTTCGATACCGCGGGGCAGCAGTTCGTCGATGCCGTAGCGCATGATGGTGTGAGTTTGGCCGCCGCAGATCTCCATCAAGACCCAGGGCTGAGTGGTTCGTTGCACGATCTCAGCGGCCAGGGCCCGAGCAATGCGCTCATCGCGATACTCATCGAGGTATTTCATGGTGCCGCCCTGTCCCGCTTTCCGCAGTCGGGCCGCTACGAATCGGGCGCGGCCAACTCTGCTTCCAGCATTCCCATCTCTTGCAGAAGCTTGTAGGTGCGCTCGGCTTCTGCTGCGTCCACGCGGCTTATGGCAAAGCCGACATGGACCATGACATAGTCGCCCAACCCGGCCTCGGGGACAAAGTCCAGGGAGACTTGGCGCACAATTCCGCCAAACTGGACGCGGCCGACTCGCATCTTGCCCTGCTCCTGAATTTCAAGGATTTTTCCCGGTATCGCGAGGCACACGGCAGATCTCCTGGGTAGCCAGTAGACCATCGCCTAGTCACCGATATCTGTGACGAGCGTCACGCCTCAAGGTGACGCGCCAACACCGGGTCGCGGCACGCCTTAGGCGATTGCGCGACAGAATATGGGGCCCACCGAACGATCAAACTGTGCAACCCGAGCCTGCCTCCTGACGTCAAAGTAGATGTGCCGCAGTGACTTTCGTGATATCAGCCAGCCCCGCGGTGATCGTGTATACTGTGCTGGCCTTTGGATCTGAAATGGTTATGGCAGAACAATCTCGCGCCCGAGTAAGCATGTGGTCCCGATGCCGGATCGCAATTATTGTTCTAGCCATCTTTTCGCTCACGGCAAGCCTCGCGACTCGTTATTCTGCGCTGGGTAGCGAAGTCCAGAAGGTAGCAGCCGTAAAGTCTCAGTCTCCGGAAGTCCAGAGGCAGCGCCTGCTTAGCAACGCACTGCAGTGGACGGCTCCGGCTGCCAGTTTCACCCTCTTTCAGCCGCCGCGTTCTTCGGTGCTTACGGTCTCGGTGGTGGTTCCATCTACGAATCTCAATTCCGAAAGCTGGCTTTATAACCGGCCTCCGCCTTCCTGCTGACTTTCCCTCTTTTGCAGTCAATCACGGTTCTTGAACTCGTCCCCAGTCTTTGCCATTGACTGAGGCGGCTCCATTTGAACCCGAGGTTCAACCACAGAGAGAAGCTGGGCATTCTCCGAGAGGAAACGTGCATGGCCATTGAGTCTTTGTTGACCGAGAAAGATCTCGATGCTCTTCGCCAGTTTGACACTTGCATGGTCGCAAATGCCATCGACTCGTCCAATGTCAGGCTGCGTAACACAGGATTTGCGGATGGCAGCATTCACTGCATGTTTCCGGATGCTCCACCCACGGTGGGATATGCGGCCACGGCTCGTCTGCGAAGCGGGGAACCGCCCATTGCGGGCGGCAGTTTCCGTGATCGCGCCGACTTCTGGAACAGCATCCTCCAGATTCCCGCGCCTCGCATCTTGGTTTTGCAGGACATGGACGAGCCGCCGGGCCGCGGGGCGTTTGTGGGTGATATGCACGCCGCCATCCTTAAAGCTCTGGGATGTATCGGCTACTTGACGAACGGCGCCGTGCGCGAGTTGCCTGCCGTGCGCGCCTTGGGTGTCCAGTTGTTCGCCGGAAGTGTTGCGGTTTCTCATGCCTATGCCCACATCTTCGATGTGGGAGCCACCGTCAAGGTTGGCGGCATGGAGGTACATCCCGGAGACTTGTTGCACGGCGACCGCCACGGAGTGCTGACCGTCCCCATGGAATTCGCAACCAAGATCCCGGAGGTTGCGGTACGGCTGCAACGCGTGGAACAAACGGTGATCGAATTTTGCCAATCCGGTGCGTTCTCAGTTGCCAAGCTCCGCGAAATTATGAAGACGACAGGTTAGCAACGGCCACAAGATCTTGCACTCTGGGAACACTGCTGGCTGCGATGCCAGAGAAAGCTGGTAAAGAGAACGCGATGAATGCGACTAGCAATCGATCCTGCGAGACACGAACCCGAGGCCTCAGCCTTTCAAAGCTGATCGTGCTTCCCGGCCTGCTGGCTCTGGTGGCGTTCGTATTCGTCGCTTGCTCGGGTAGCGGCAACGGCGGTGTGCAGGCCAATGGCCCGGCGATTACGGTGGGCGTAACAAAAGTCGTGCGTAAGTCGCTAGGCCGGCAGATCACCTTGTCCTCCGAGTTAGTGCCCTTCCAGGAGATCGATGTGTACGCCAAGGAATCCGGCTTCGTCAAAAAGCTGCTGGTCGACTACGGAACCCACGTAAAGGCGGGCCAGGTCATAGCGATCCTGGAGATTCCGGAGCTCGAGGCGCAGCTTCAGGAAGATCAGGCCGAAATCAAGAATGCGATGAATCAAGTCAGCCGCGCCGATCACGAATTGACCCGGTATCAGGCACAGTACAAGGCGCTTCACTTGCAATACACGCGATTAAATTCGGTCTTTGAGAGCCAACCGGGAATTGTCGCGCAGCAGGAAGTGGATGATGCCCAGGGGAGGGATCTGGCGGCGTCATCGCAGGTGGATGCTGGACAGGCGGCTCTGGAAGCGGCCCAAAGCCAACTCTCCGCGACCAAGGCAAAACTGTCGCACGATCAGAGCCTGTTTGACTATTCCAGGATCACGGCGCCTTTTGCCGGAGTAGTGACGGACCGCTACGCCAACCTCGGCACCCTGGTGCAGGCGGGCACAGGTTCGAGCACCCAAGCCATTCCGATCGTCCGGCTCTCCCAGGACGATCTCTTCCGGCTGGTGATTCCGGTCCCCGAATCCTACGTTCGATACATCAAAGTCGGCGATCACGTCGACGTCCGTGTTCCCTCTCTCAACCGGACATTCCCCGGCAAGGTAGCGCGCTTCTCGGTGGATGTGAAAGAAGAGACCCGAACCATGCACACCGAGGTGGATGTTCTCAATCCGGATCGGGTGCTGATGCCGGGCTTGTATGCCGATGCTGACCTGACGCTTGAGCACAAGGAAGACATCCCCTCCGTACCCTTGCAGGCCCTGAATCACGCAAACGACAAAACCACGGTGTTTGTAGTGAATGCGAACGGTGAGCTTGAGGATCGTCCGGTAACTCTCGGCATCCAGACCGCCAACGACGCCGAAGTGGTTGCAGGCTTGACTGAAGGAGAACAAGTGGTTGTCAGCGATCGCAGCGGATTGAAACCGGGAGAGAAGGTTCACGCTCAGGTAGTGCAGATTATGCAGTATCACGAGAGCAACCAGGAGTAAGTGAAGTTAATTGAGCGCAAATGTCACGTTTTTCGATTCGTAATCCGTACTTCATCGTCGTGATTTGTCTGGCGCTGGCGGTAATTGGCGTCACCAGCCTGTTACGCATGCCGATCGATTTGTTCCCTACCATCAACCTTCCTGAAGTGGTGGTGGCGACGTTTTATTCCGGCATGCCGCCGCAAGACATTGAAACGGATATTACGGATCCTCTGGAACGATTCTTTACCCTGGCCAGCGGGATCGACCACATGGAATCGCGTTCGCTGCTGGGCGTCAGCATCATCAAGGTGTATTTCCAACCGGGCACCGACGCCGACGCCGATGTCACCGAGCTTTCGAACCTCGCCTTGGCCGACCTGAAGCGGCTGCCTCCGGGCACTTTGCCCCCGGTGGTGCTGAAGTTCGATGCCTCCAGCCTGCCGGTTTGCCTCGTGACCCTCAAGGGTGAAGGACTGACCCAGACTCAGATTCACGACATCGGACAATTTACTATTCGCAATCAGATCGCGGTGGTGCAGGGGGCCGAGATTCCGCCGCCGTTTGGCGGCAAGTACCGCCAGATCATGGTCTACGTCGATCCCTACAAGCTGGCGTCCCGGCAGTTGAGTCCGACCGATGTTGTGCACGCGGTGAACGACTCCAACCTCATTCTGCCCGCAGGCGACGTCAAGATCGGCCCCAACGACTATTACGTCTACTCCAACAGCCTGGTCAACACCATGGAGGAACTCGGTGAGCTTCCCATCAAGACCGTGGAAAGCTCCTGGGTCTCGGTGAACGATATTGGCAAAGCCCAGGATGCCAACCAGATTCAGTACAACCTGGTGCGAGTGGATGGCCAGCGGTCGGTCTATCTCCCGATCATGAAGCAGGGTGGCGATACCAACACCATCGCAGTCGTAGATGGCATCCGCGAGGCCATCAAACATCTCTATGACATTCCCAAGCAACTCGTGTCCACCGTCGTCTTCGATCAATCGGCTTTCGTCAAAGAAGCGATCAACACCCTGCTTCATGAAGGACTGATCGGGCTCGTCCTGACCAGCATGATGATTCTTATCTTCTTAGGAAGCTTGCGCGCCACTACGGCTGTGTTCTTGTCCATCCCGCTTTCCGCGTTGGCCACCTTTGTCGTTCTCGACCTGACGGGCAGCACCGTAAACACGATGATTTTGGGCGGCCTGGCATTGGCCTTTTCGCGCATCATCGATAACTCGGTCATCTCCTTGGAAAATATCTATCGCCACCTGGAAATGGGAGCTGCACCCGAGGCAGCTGCCGAGGCGGGAGGGGCGGAAGTCAGTCTCGCCGTCCTGGCAGCGACGCTTACCACCGTGGTCGTGTTTTTCCCGGTTACATTTCTGTATGGAGTTAGTAAGTTCCTCTTCTCGGCCTTAGCGCTCGCGGTCGTAATTTCTCTGTTCGCTTCTTACCTGGTCGCCATGACGGTGATTCCGCTGTTTTGCTCGCGCTATCTCAAGGCGATGCCGCACGCCGGAGAGCACGACCACGAAGGCGCGTCGGCGCCGGCGGAGGGCAAGTCGTGGTGGGACCGGTTCAATGCCGGCTTCAACCGCCGCTTCAACCAACTGCTGGATTATTACGAGTACTGGGTCCGTCGCACGGTGCAACGTCCAGGGCTGACGGTGGCGATTTTGAGTGGTGTGTTCGTGCTCAGTCTGGGCATCTATCCTCTGCTCGGGTTTGCCTTTTTCCCGCAAACCGACGCCGGACAATTCACCATCAACCTGAAGGTTCCGACCGGGACCCGCATTGAAGTGACCGAACAGTACGTGGCCAAGGTGGAAGACCTGATCCGAAACACGGTCGGGGCAAAGGAACTGAAGATGGTGGTATCGAACCTGGGAGTGGTGCCCGACTTCTCGTCGTTGTACACCACCAACGCCGGCCCCTACACGGCGACGATCCAGGTGGCCTTGCGGGATGGGCACAAGAAAAGCAGTTTCGCGTACATGGAGATGGTGCAGAAGAGGATGGCGAGCGAGTTTCCGGATGTGCGGACGTTTTTCTCCAGCGGATCGATGGTGGATGCGGTGCTGAACATGGGAATGCCGGCGCCCATCGATGTGCAGGTGAGCAGTCCGGACCTGCAGCAGATTTACGGGATCGCGCAGGAGTTGGCCGGCCGCATTCGGAGTTTGCCGGGTGTGGGCGAGGTATATATTCCGCAGGATCTGAACTATCCGGCGTTGCGGCTGGATGTCGATCGGGTGCACGCCGGAGAGTTGGGGCTGACGCAGAAGGACGTGGTGGACAACGTGATCACGGCCCTGAATTCGAACTACATGATCGCGCCCAACTACTGGGTGGACCGCAAGAGCGGCAACGACTACTACCTCACTGTCCAATATTTTGAAAACGGACGCACTGCGATTCACAACTCCGTGGACCTGACCAACATCCCCATCCACGCCCCCAACCTGAGTCAGCCAACCATGTTAGACACGGTCGTCAAAATAGAAGATATTCAAACCCCCACCGAAGTGGACCATTATCAGATCCAACGGGTCATGGATGTGTACGTGACCCCGGCCAGCGAAGATCTTGGAAAAGTCTCCGATGAAGTTGCCCGCCTGATCCCCAAACTCAAGACTCCGGAAAATGTACGGATCAACATGCGGGGCATGGTGCAGGGAATGAACGCATCGTTCCGCAGCTTTGCCATCGGCCTTTCGCTCTCGGTCATCCTGCTCTACCTGATTCTGGTAGCGCAGTTCAAGTCGTTCAAAGACCCCTTCCTCATCATGTTGGCGATTCCCATGGGCTTCATCGGAGTGCTGATTATCCTGCCGCTCACGGGCACAACTCTCAATGTGATGTCGCTGATGGGTGTCCTGATGTTGGTCGGAATTTCGGCGTCGAACAGCATTCTGATCGTCGAATTCACTCACCGCCTGGAAGAACAGGGAAAATCGATAGAAGAGGCGGTCATTACTTCTTGCCGGGTCCGCCTCCGCCCGATCCTGATGACGTCGTTGGCGACGATCATCGGAATGGTTCCGATGGCCCTGAAACTGGGCACGGGAAGCGAGCAGTACGCTCCCCTGGCGCGCGCCATCATTGGCGGTTTGACGGTCTCTGTAGTGCTCACGGTGTTCATTGTGCCGGCAGCGTACTTGCTTGCATATCGCAGCCGGCGGGCTGGATAGGAAAATATGCCAGGATTTTCAATTCGCAACCCGTATTTCATCATTGTCATTTGCCTGGTGCTGGTGGTGATCGGCGTGACCAGCTTGGTGCGTATGCCGGTGGATTTGTTCCCTTCCATCAACCTGCCCGAGGTGGTGGTGGCCACGTTCTACTCCGGCATGCCGCCGCAAGATATCGAAACCGACATCACCGATCCGCTGGAGAGATTTTTCACGCTTGCCAGTGGCATCGACCACATGGAGTCTCGATCGCTGTTGGGCGTGAGCATTATTAAAGTTTATTTTCAACCGGGAACTAATGCCGACGCCGACGTCACCGAGCTCTCCAATCTAGCCTTAGCCGATCTCAAGCGTTTGCCTCCGGGCACACTGCCGCCGGTGGTGCTGAAGTTTGACGCATCGAGCCTTCCCGTGGCGCTCGTCCCAGTCAAGGGGCCGGGGCTCAACGAAACCCAGCTTCACGACTATGCTCAATTCGCAATTCGCAATCAAATCGCTGTGGTTCCGGGAGCCGAGATCCCTCCTCCCTTTGGCGGCACCTACCGCCAGATCATGGTTTACGTCGACCCCTACGAACTCGCCTCGCGGCAGCTGAGCCCGATGGATGTGGTCGATGCCGTCAACGACTCCAACCTGATCTTGCCGGCTGGAGACGTCAAGATGGGGTCGTACGATTACTTTGTCTATTCCAACAGTCTGGTCGATAACATGGACCAGTTAGGCAAGGTCCCTGTCAAGACCGCTGGAACGTCATGGGTAACAGTCAACGACGTCGGGCACGCTGAGGATTCCCATCAGATTCAATACAACGTGGTGCGTATCGACGGCCAGAGATCCTGTTACATCCCCATCATGAAACAAGGCGGCGATACCAACACTATTGCGGTCGTGAATGGCGTTCGCAAGCTGATTCAGCACTTATACGACATCCCTAAGCAGATGACCGCCAGCCTGGTCTTCGATCAGTCGGTTTATGTGAAGGAGGCGTTGAAGACGGTACTTCACGAAGGCGTGATCGGCCTGGTTCTGACCAGTCTGATGATCCTCATTTTCCTGGGGAGCATCCGGGCAACGTCGGCAGTGCTGCTTTCGATCCCGCTTTCGGCCCTGGCTACATTTGTGATCTTGTACATGGGCGGCAGTACCGTGAATACCATGATCTTGGGTGGATTGGCGCTAGCCTTTTCGCGCGTGATCGATAACTCGGTAATTTCACTAGAAAACATCTATCGGCACCTGGAGTTAGGCGCCGCACCCATGATCGCAGCCGAAGTTGGAGGCAGGGAAGTCAATCTCGCGGTTCTGGCGGCGACGCTGGTTGACGTGGTCGACTTCTTCCCCGTTGTGTTTCTCTACGGAGTTAGTAAGTTCCTATTTTCGGCGTTGGCGTTGGCCTTTTGTCTGTCTTTGTTGGCTTCGTTTGTCGTGGCCATGACCGTCATTCCTCTGTTTTGCTCCCGCTTTCTCAAAGCGGTACCGCACAGCGGTGGACAAGAACACAAAGAGGGGGAGTATGAAGTTGAACCAACCGTGGCAACCGGTAAGTCCTGGTGGGAGAGGTTCAATGCCCGATTCAACCGGATGTTTAACCAGGTGCTGGATTTCTACGAGTATTGGGTGCGGCGGGCGGTAAAGCGACCGGGACTGACGGTGGCGATTTTGAGTGGAGTGTTCGTGGCCAGCCTGGCAATCTATCCGCTGCTCGGTCTGGCATTCTTTCCCCAAACCGACGCGGGGCAATTCACCATAAATCTAAAGGTGCCGACAGGTACGCGGATTGAAGTGACCGAACAGTATGTGGCCAGGGTGGAAGATCTGATCCGCCGCACGGTGGGAGCGAAGGACCTGAAGATGGTGGTGTCGAATCTGGGCGTAATGCCGGACTTTTCGTCCTTGTACACGACCAACGCGGGACCCTACACGGCAACCATTCAGGTGGCATTGCAGGATGGGCACAAGAAAAGCAGTTTCGACTACATGGACCTGGTGCAGAAAAAGATGGCAAGTGAGCTTCCTGACGTGCGTACGTTTTTCTCCAGCGGTTCCATGGTGGATGCCATCCTCAACATGGGAATGCCGGCGCCGATTGACATCCAAGTCAGTGGTCCAGTGTTGTCCCAGATCTACGGCGTGGCCCAGGATCTTGCCAGCAAGATACGGGACGTGCCCGGCGTCGGCGAGGTCTACATTCCGCAGGATATGAATTACCCGGCTTTGCGGCTGGATGTGAACCGGGTTCACGCCGGCGAACTTGGCTTGACCCAGAAAACCGTGGTGGACAACGTGATCACGGCGCTGAATTCCAACTATATGATCGCGCCGAACTACTGGGTCGACCGCAAGAGCGGCAACGATTATTACCTGACGGTGCAGTATTTTGAGCACGGGCAAGCGGCCATTCACAACCTGGTCGATTTGGGTCAGATCCCGCTACGCAATCAGTCCAGTTCGGGGCCAGACATGAACTGCGGCCTGACCCAGGCGGGACGAGGCAGCACTGGAAAATCTTCGTGGGCTTGCGGACAAAGTGTGCCGGCGCCGGGGGGGCAACTCACACATAGCGCCAAACCGAATACCGTTCTCGATAGCGTGGTCGATGTGAAGCACGTGCAGACCCCAACCGAGGTTGACCATTACCAGATTCAGCGGGTCGTGGACGTATATGTCACTCCCTCCGGCGAAGATCTGGGACGAGTGACGAATAAAATCCGCGCCATCCTCGGCAAAGCGAGTATCCCGGGCAATATGCGCGTTAATCTGCGCGGCATGGTGGAAGGGATGCAGGCTTCGTTCAAGAGTTTTGCGCTCGGTTTCGGCCTTTCATTTGTGCTTTTGTTTCTGATTCTTACCGCCCAATTCAAATCATTCGTCGATCCCTTCCTGATCATGCTTGCCATCCCGATGGGATTCGTCGGAGTCTTTCTGATTCTTCCGCTCACCCACAGCACATTGAACGTGATGTCTCTGATGGGAGTGCTGATGCTGGTTGGGATTGCGGACTCCAACAGCATTCTGATCGTCGATTTCGCTCACAAACTGGAGACGCAAGGGCTGACTCCGACCGACGCCGTCATCACTGCCTGCCGCGTGCGGTTGCGCCCGATCTTGATGACCTCGCTGGCAACCATCATCGGAATGATTCCCATGGCGATGAAGTTGGGCACGGGCGCTGAGCAGTACGCTCCCATGGCCAGGGCCATCATCGGCGGCCTGACTTCATCGGTTCTATTGACCATTTTTATAGTCCCGGCAGCTTATTTGCTGGTCTACGGCAAGAGTGGCACGCAGCCCGCCACGAACCCAACTTTGGAGACGAGGGAATGATCGGCAGAACTGTTTTGCGGCAAACGAAGAAAGCATTGCCAATCTGCCTCGCTCTCGTGATGCCGATGTGCAGCGTCGCGCAGAGCGAGATCCGTTCGGAAGCATCATCGAGCTTGCCTTCAGCTCCCATGCCGCAGGCAGCAGTCCCGCCTGCCACGGCGAATACTCCACAAAGCAGCGCTCCGCCAAGCAGTCCAGGGACGCCCACACTGCTGTCTCTGAAGGACGCTCAAGCACTGGCCCTGAAGAATAATCCCCAAATCTCGGTAGCGCGCCTGACCGCGTTGGCCTCGCTGCAGGTGACCCGGGAGGTCCGGTCGAATCTGTGGCCGACCGCGACCGTCGATCTCACCGCCGTGGATTCCGACCCGGGTAGCCGAATCACCGCTGGTGCGCTGAACAATCCGACCGTTTATCAGCGCGCCGCTGCCGGTGCCATGGTGAGTCAGCTCATCACTGACTTTGGGCGGACGACCAACTTGATCTCCAGTGCCAATCTGGCGGCGAAAGCGGAAAACCAAAATGCAGTGGCCACCAAGGAGCAAATCCTGTTGGCTGTGGATCAAGCTTTCTACAATGCCTTGCAGACGCAAGCCGTGCTGACCGTGGCTCAACACACCGTGGCCGATCGCCAGACGGTTGCGGACCAGGTTGGAGCTCTCTACAAGAACAAGTTGAAGTCGGAACTCGACTTCAGCTTCGCGAACGTCAACCTGGCCCAGGCAAAACTGCTTCTTCTCGACGCACAGAACAACCAGAATGCTGCCCTGGCATCGCTTTCGGCGGTGCTGGGATTTTCGACCCTGCAGAATTTCCAGCTGGCGGAGGATACAACCGCCATCACCCCTCCGCAAGGCAATGTGGATGATCTGATTGCGACTGCTTTTTCGATGCGGCCGGAAATCCTGGCGCTTCAATTCCAGACTGAGTCGGCGAAAAAGTTCCAGACCGCGGAACGGGACTTGTTCTTCCCGGATATTCGCGCCCTCGGCGCTGTGGGAGACACGCCCGTGCGCAACCCTGTCATTTCGAGCTGGTATGGGGCGGTGGGTGTGAACGTCGAAATCCCGGTATTCAACGGCTTTCTATACTCGGCAAGATCGCACGAGGCGGCGTTCCGGGCACAAGCCGAACAGGAACGGCTGCGGGATCTTCGCGACCGGATCTCGCGCGACGTGCGTACCAGCTGGCTCAACGCCACCACTGCCTACGATCGATTGGCGGTCACGCAGCAACTATTGGAACAAGCCAATCTAGCGCTCGATCTGGCGCAGGCACGATACAAGCTAGGGCTGGGTTCGATTGTCGAATTAAGTCAGGCGCAGCTGCAGCAGACGCAGGCTCAAATCACCAACGCGCAAGCTGGCTACGACTACCGGCTTGCCCTGGCAGTCCTGCAATATCAGACGACTGGGTTCTAAGAGATGCAATTCGTGAAGACGCGGAAGAAGCAGCCATCCTCATTTACGACGCGCCACGGAGTGCTGCTCCTCCTTGTACTCGGCACCTTTTTTACTGTTGTGTTTCTTCTGGTCTATTACGTTCAGGCAAAGTTAGGCTGGTCGCTGCCGTAGTGGCATTCGCCACTAGCTGAAACAACTACTCCATCTCAAACGCCAGCCACAGAAAGCCCCCTCCGCGCTCCACCTGGAGTACGACAGGATCGTGCGGCTTAATCTGCTTCAGAGCCGCACGGAGCGAACTCAAGGAGTCGATCTCGGTCTGGTTTACGCTGTGGATCACGTCTCCCGTCTCCAGCCCGGTTGTCGAACTCATGAAATTCGCTACTCGTCCCACAACGACCACGCCGGACGGGTTGCGCAAAGTGCCCAACACGGAACGCAACTCATCGTTCAAATCGAGCGCTAGTATCCCCAGCCGGGCGACCACGTTCTCACGCGTATTGGCTAGATCCGGCAGCGCATCCAGCGGGTGTTTCATCTCCAGCGCGGCGATGTAAAGTGTTTTTCGTTCTGTCCCACGGAGAACCTCCAGCTTGAGCGATTCATCTAGTGGATGAAGGTAGAGAGCGGCGGTGAACGCGGGCAACGTGCCGATGAGGCGGTCATCAGCTTTTACCACAATATCGCCGATCTTCAGGCCACCAGCCTCAGCCGGACCTCCCGGGATCACGTCGTCGATCACAACGCCCCAATTCTGCGCCAGCCCCAAACCTTTAGCCAGACTGTCGGTGATGGTTTGAGCACCCGCCTTGACCTCGATGCGATGCACGTGCCCATACTTGCGCAGGCTCTCGTAGACGAATTGCACGATGCGCGCCGGGATGGCAAAGCCCAGCCCCTCGCTCCCACCCGCTTCGGAGAGAATGAAGGTGTTGATTCCTATAACGTAACCCTCGGAATCGACCAATGGGCCGCCGCTGTTGCCGGGGTTGATGGGAGCGTCGGTTTGGATATAAACCATGGGACGGCTCGGATCTGCCTGTCTCGCAACCGAACTCACGACACCCATCGTCACCGAGTTTTCCAGTCCTTCAGGACTGCCGAGGGCAAACACTAACTCTCCTTGATGGACTCGCCGGTGGCTGCCCAGCGAGAGTGTGGGTAGGCCTGTCTGATCAATCTTGAGCAAAGCAAGATCAGTCTCCTTGTGCAGACCGACGAGCCGTGCCTCAACCACTCGCTGTTTGCCCGCCGGCGCCAATCTGTCGGGAAACTCCACCGAAGGCATGGGGAGAGCAACGTGGATGCGCTGCGCCCCTTCCACCACATGGGCGTTGGTCATGATGTAGCCGTCCGCGTCCACGATCACTCCGGAACCGATCGCCTGCTCGCGGGTTATGAGCGCCGTTTGACCACGATTGTTCTCTTCCAGAGCCCCATAACCGGTGACCAGAATCTGAACCACGGCAGGGGAAATCCTGGCTGTGAGTTGTTCGATCGCAGAATTAAGTTGCTGCAGCACCGCTGGCGGTTCTACCGGCCGGGTTCCCGTCGCCTGTGCTTTATCCAGGTTGGGTTTCGCCGTCTCACCACTGGCAACAGCCACGGTTGGCGGAGCGATTTGTTGGCCGTTGGCCGGCACCGCAAACCATACGCAGCAAAGCGACGCAATAAGAGCAAATAGCGAAATGCGCAATCGATCTTTCGAACGGCAAGCTGGGAAGAGCATAACGATACCCTCCTTGAACACGCCCCTTTCGGGGAACTACCCAGATCATGATTATGCCGCAACCTATAATAGTGAGCTTCCATTTAGATTCGAAATGCCGGAACCAGGTTGAAGTGTTTGGTCGTTCACGGGAAGCTTCTTGAGTTGAACCGGTAATGACTTGTGGACCGCAGAAAAATTCCTTTTACCGGCTAACCAAAAGGCCAGTAGAATCATCTCTAGCTGTAGTGGGGTGCGCACATGTCGCTTGTCCGGCCTTTCCGGAGAAGCATCTGCGGATTGGTTTCCTACCGTGCCGCAGTCATGTGTGTGGCCGCTCTGAGCGTCTTGTTGGCGCGCAGCGTGCCGCCAAGTCTCCCCCACTTTTACCCCGGCTCCAGCGTCCACTCTCTCGCCGAACACGACTATAGACAATGTTTTGATCACGAGGCTTCCCAGTGGGGGACTTCTCCCAGCGCTACGCTGCCCACTCCGCCACCGGTTGTTTCTCCTCACCTGATCGCAACTGCTTCGCCGGCTCTCGGCATCGTAAGAGATGGTTGGCATTTCAACCGTCCCCCTCCGATCAGCTAAGCCTGCTGCTTCTCTCTTAAGCACCACATACGGTTTGCACGTCCGCCCGCTGCAGTGAGCGTCATCGCAGCCACGACAGACAGCAAGCCGCGACATTCCCTGTAGAAATCAAAATTTCGGAGGAAATACGCCATGACCGGAGGAGACAGCAACAACTGGAGAGCGTTGTGCAACGCCGCCCTCAAAGCAAGAGATCCCGATGAATTGCTCGCGATCGTTCAGGAGCTCAAGAAGGTTTTGAAATGTGAAGAGAAAGTCCGTCGTGATTTCAAGGAGTCTACTAGACCTAACAAGTCTCGCGAGGAGATCCGATGTTGAGGACTCAATCTAGCGCACAAACACTCACGCCCCCTTCCACCAGTCCATGGGCATTGCCAGGTCGTGGATGGTCGCGGATGGAACCGAACTCGAAGCGATTTGTCCTGGGAGTCGCGCTCGCCGTCGGTTTCGTGTCCTTTCTCGCCACCGAGCTTCTGCACTATTGGCTGGTACCCGATCTTGGACGCCATCAGGAAAGACTCCTGGCGGAGGGCTTGTCGGCTTTGGTGGTGAGCGCCCTGGTCGCAAAATTGGCCAGCGTTACCCGCCAGCGCCATCGGCTAACCGTCGCCAGGATGCAGGTGATTGCTGAGATGAATCATCACATCCGGAACGCTTTAGCCCCTATTTCCCTTTCGGTGGACGCGATTGAAAATCAGCAACTGATTCGTGCGATCTCCGAAGGAGTTGATCGCATTGACTGGGCACTTCGAGAAATACTGCCCCGCGAAATTCCGCTGCCTGAAGAGCAGCGGAACGAACTCGGGTATTTTCAAAAACGAAGGAGCGGATAGCCATGAGCGACATCAGAGTTCTGTGTGTTGAAAATCATCCTCAATACTTGGGCGCGCTCAAAGGTATGCTGGAAACAGCGGGCTACCAGGTCATGCCCGCGACCACTGGCGGCCAAGCCTTGCTCTTGTTGACGACTCTGCCGGTAGACGGCGTACTCCTGGAATATGACCTGCCAGACGCGACTGGTGTTGCGGTGCGGGCGGAGATGAAACGGATCAAGCCGGACGTCCCCGTGCTGTTATTCACCGGCGTAGGGGCACAGACACCGTTTCTGCTTCGTTTTTTTGATTCGTATCTTCGCCACCCGGAACGGCCACACCAGGGTTTCGAGGATCTGGACGCTTAGGGCGGAAGCTGGAGGAGTCATGCAGACCATGAAGAAATCAGAGGTTCAGCCGTATCAATGGAGGGTTCGACCCAACAAAGCATTCCTGGTTGGTTTAATAGCCGGTTTGCTGGCGCTGGCTGCGGAATCGTTTGCACAGAATGCAATCCCTGCTGGGACCATATTGCCCCTGCAATTGAACTCTTCGCTGAACTCGAAGAAGACCAGGCCCGGACAGGTGGTAACTGCCCGCCTCATGCAGGATGTCCCATTGCCGTCAGGCACAAAGATACGCGCTGGCTCCAGAGCCATCGGCCGCGTACTCGACGTAGTCGAGGCAAGTCATGGCAGCGGAGCGAAACTTTCTTTGCAGTTCGACACACTCGAAGTTTCGAAGCGAAAAATACCCATGACCACGAACCTGCGGGCGTTAGCATCCATGATGGAGGTAGAGGACGCACAGATTCCGAAGACCGGTCCCGACCGCGGAACTCCAGCGAGTTGGTGGACTACGGTGCAAATCGGAGGTGATGTTGACTACCGGGGTGGGGGACCGGTGGCCAACGGATTGAATGTGGTGGGAGAGCCAACCGGCAACGGAGTGTTGGTTCGCGTTACCCCCAAGCCGGGGACAAAATGCCGTGGCGCGATCAGCGGCAATAACCGGCCTCAAGCATTGTGGCTCTTCTCTGCCGACGCATGTGGAATCTACGGCTTCTCCGATTTGACGATTGTGCACGCGGGCCGGAACCGTCCGATGGGGCAAATCACGCTGGCCTCGGAAAGAAACAATTTTGATATACGGAGCGGCAGTGGGCTTCTTCTGCGCGTGCAATGAGCCCGCCCCACTGGCCCTTTGGCCATACCGAGCAGCAGGCAGCAGATTTGACGTCATGGAATCAACGTTGGCTGGCGTGGCATCGGAGTGCGGCAATTTATCGGGGGCAATACGTCGCGCCGATCCGGAAATCTACTGTCCAGTAACTGCGCTCCGCACTTTCGCATCCTGGCCTGCCGAGCTCGCGTCGGACACGTAATTCTGCGTCACCCGCACCAGCAGGTACGGCAGAAAAATTCCCGACACCGTGGCTAGGTGGGTGTAGACGAGCAGTTCCTCGGAACTGATTCCATCCCGAACCCGGCTGGCGGCCCGGAGAAAGAGGTGAGAAAGTGGCGCTTGCGCGTCGGCGGCGGATACGAGCAGCCGGAAATCCAATACCACCGCAATGGTCAGGAAAGCGATGTAGACGGGCGTGATCAGGCCCAGTCTTTGACCCCGTCGCCTCGAGATCAGCACCAGAAGAACTTCATTGATGACCACCAGCAGCACGGCGAACGCAGTAAAGAAATGCTCCCATGCGAAAATACGCTCCAGCAGCGCTGGGAAAGCGCGCGGACAAACCATGAGGGCGAGCGCATACAGCAGTGAGACCGCTCCGGCCAGCACCGCTGAATCGCTCAATCTGACCTTCACGGCATTCAAACGGGGTGACTTCATTGTGCCATTCATCGCTGCCACACCTCCGCGGTATGCTCCAGCAGAACTTCGGTCGTGAAGGCGACGCTAAGCACGAGGAACAGGAGCTTGCCCGAGTCCACCCAAGTCCGACGGTCTGGGTTCGCCAGTCCCTGCGAAGCCCTGGAATAGTCCTCGAGCCACGCTGAGGCCGCCATCAGGCCGCAGGAAATAAGGATCACGGAGTTAGTCAGGATAAGTTGATTCGGCAAGCCGGACTTGCGCAGATCGAGCACGGCCGAGATAGCCAGCAAGAGTCCGAACAGTCCGAGTTCGCCTCGACGGTACAGCTTCCGAGGGCTAGTGTCGAGCCCACTCCGGCCCTTTCGCGTCCAGCGTAGCATCCACGGCACGAGCACGCCGAAGGCTGCATACAACCCCAACCACCAAAGAGATTCGATCGGAAACCATACTCGCATAGATAGTCCCATTCGTACCCGATCAATTATGGGCGAGCGTGGTTTCCAGGCTCAATATAATTGCTGCATATTCAATGACTTAGGTAACTATCTTCCCGGCCCAATAGTCACCCTGGCCGGGCAGACTGGCAGACTGGCAGGCCACACGGCCGCGGCATGATGGACACTGAAATCTCTAACAGCGATTCCTTCCCCGATACGCCGAGTTACCGCAGTCATGATCCCATGCACGCTACATCCCTAACCAAATATTGTTGATCGGTGACCTTAGTAACCGCTCAGGCACCGCTCCCGAATGGACAGAAGGACACGCTCTGACTGGTACCGTGGTGCTTTGACGCTACCCCGCCATATCCCTAGGATGAGCAGGGGTAGTTGTTTCGCCAGCAGGGGTGCGGGATGGTCCTCACAGAAACAGGTTCGATAACGGTGACGTGTTCGACATCGTCGCCTTCGTCCCTGAGCGCGACTTATATGACGTCGAGAAAGAATCGCGGGTTCTCGCTGCTGGAAATGATGATCGTCATCGCGATCGGCCTCACCATGGCGGCCGTCACTTTCATCGCTCTCATGCCTTTGCTCAAACAGAGCCATGTGGACGCCGCCTACGACACCACGCTGTCGGCTATCCGCAGCTACAGAAACCAGTCCATCACTCAGAGCAAGCGCTACATTCTCACTTTCACTGCTCCCGGTACCATCACCGTGCAGTACTGGGGAACGGGCGTGCCCGTGTCGCCGCCTCCAGTAACGGTGGCTACTTTCGCCCTGCCCAACGATATTCAGTTTGCGGTTCAACCGGGATTTCCTGCGGCTGCTCCCGATAGCTTCGGGGCCGGCACGGTCGCGATTGATTTCGACCAGGGCGTCTTGGGCAACCAGAACTACATCATGTTCATGCCCGATGGTTCCTCGCAGGATACGCTGGGAAATTTCAACAGCGGCGTCCTCTACCTCACCCGCCCCGGCGATTTGTATAGCTCGCGCGCGATTACGGTATTCGGCACCACCGGAAGAGTCCGAGGTTGGCGGCTCTACAACCAGTCTGGAGTCAACACATGGGTGCAACAGTGACGCAACCCCGGTCTCGCTCCTCGGCACAGCGCGGCTTCACGCTGGTTGAAACCACGATCGCAATCGTGATCCTGATGGTCGGCGTCCTCACCATCGTCGCTGTCTTCGCCACCGCCATCGCCTCCACCCAGAATGCGCAAGAAAATCTTATCGCGCGACAGAAAGCCGAAGAGACCCTGGAAAGTATCTTCACCGCCCGCAACACGCAGCAAATCAACTTCTCGCAAATCGCCAATATCTCCAGCGGCGGAATCTTTACCGACGGAGCAGTTCAACTCTTTGCTGCCGGACCCGACGGACTGGTGAACACCGCGGATGACATTCCCTTCCCTGCGAATGGAGTCTGCCCCGCCGGACCAGAATGTATCCCTCTTCCCGGTCCGGACGGAATCTTGGGAACGGCCGACGACGTGGCCATGAGCCTGGCCAATTTCACTCGCCAGATTCAGATCAATCCGGTGCTGGAAGCCGACGGGGTCACCGTTGATCCCAATCTGAAGCAGATCACGGTGACCGTCGCTTACACCACCGGCGGATCCCCGGCTCCGCGCAGTTATAGCGTCAACGCTTTGATTTCGTCCTTCCGCTAGCGCTTGGGACAGGAACTATTGGGACAGGAACTATGAAGATGCAAAAACGAAACCCGGGAGACGGCTTCTCGCTCGTCGAACTGCTCGTTTCCATCGCTGTGGGCCTGATCGTCTTCGCGGCCTTGTCCAGCTTGTTCCAGAGCGCCCTGGTGTCCACCATGCTGGTCACGCAACGCGCCGAAACCCAGCAAAACATGCGGGCCGCCATCGATCTGATGGTGAAAGATATCAGCATGGCTGGCGCCGGCCTTCCTTCGGGAGGAATCCAGTTGCCGAACGGCGGCGGGGCGACCTTATCCGAGTTCGGCTGCGACCAGGGTGGAACCTGCCACGTCCCAGCTTTCACCTATCCCAACAACAACTATATGTATGGCGTCATCCCCGGTTTCAGCAACGGCGTTGAAGCCAATGCGGTCATCGCTGCCGCGCCCCCGCCTATCGTCAACGACAGTATCACGGTCATTTATGCCGACTACAACTTTCCCTTGTGGGAGTACGACGTAACCTTCCCCGTTCCCGGCGACGGCACAAACATCGCTCTGGCCCCCGATGCGGCCTATAATCCCGCTCCGCCACTCATTACCGCGTCCGGCGGAATTCAGGTTGGCGACCTCATTATGCTCAGCAACGGCCTGGGTACGGCGGTGGGCGAAGTCACGGGCCTGGGGCCGACAGGCATCGCCTTTGCGGATCAGGATCCGCTCAACATAAATCAGAGCGGCGCGGCCCTCAACAACATCGCCGCCATCTCCACCGGAGCCAACACCATTGCCTACCGCCTGTTCGCGGTGACCTATTACCTGACCGTGCCACCTGCCGGGCAGACTCCCCGCCTGATGCGCCAGGTCAATGGCCTCTCCCCGGTGCCAGTCGCAGATGACATCATCAACTTGCAATTCGCGTATGACATTTATAATTCCACCAATTCCGTCCTCGACCCGAATCAGCCCAACCCTCTCAACGCCGGGGAATCCCCCAACCTGATTCAAAAGATCAACCTCGTAGTCATGGGGCAAAGCATCATCAACCACGGGAACAAGTCCCAGAACATGTATCTGGCCACTTCCGTGAGCGCCCGTAATATGGCTTTTCGCAATCGCTATCAGTAACGCTTTTTGAGCAGGAGTCCAACCATGAGACAAGGCAAATATAGTTCGCAGGGTTTCACGCTGATCGCGGCGCTCCTCATCCTGGTGCTGCTGTCGGGCGTGGCGGCTGGCCTTCTCCTCCTCGTCACCAACGAATCCCACATGGGCGGCAATGACCTGGAGGCCAATAAGGCCTACTATGGCGCGGAGTCAGGCATGGAGAAACTCACGGCTGATCTCTCCTCGCTGTACACCCAGTCCATGAACCCCACGAACGCCCAGATTCAAAACCTGATTAACTTTCCTCCCACTGCGGCCATGGTCGGGGGTATGAACTACACCGAGACTATCTCCTACCCCTTGGACGGCAATGGAAATCCCGCCACCAACTGGAACACCGTCAGCTCGGGCGCAAACCAGGGTCTCGTCGCTGAGATTATTCCGATGAACCTGCAGGTCCTTGCCACCCGTCCCTCCAGTGCGTCCGTGAACATGACCCGCAAGGTAGAGGTCGCCCTGATTCCAGTCTTTCAGTTTGGCGTGTTCTGTGGCTTCGACTGCAGCTACTTCCCCGGACCGGACTTCGGCTTTGGCGGCCGCGTCCACACCAACGGCAATCTGTTTCTGGCCGCTGGCGGCAATCTGGTTTTTAACGACAAGATCGCCGCCTTCCAACAGATCATCACCGATCAGCTGGAAAACGGCTTTACTACTACCACCGGCACCTATGGTGGGACCATTTGGGTTCCCAAAGCCAGCGGCGGCTGCGCCCTGGTATTTCCGCCCTCCGGAGCGAACTGCCTGGCTCTTCCCCCTGCCGGCACCGTGCCTGGCGATGCCAGTTGGAGTGGTGGCTATCCCACCATCGCAGGTTGGGCCAATCCTAACTTCCCCAGCCTTTCTTCCGGAACATTTAACGGCTTCCTGGTGAATTCGCTGACCGGCGCGACCAACATGCAGTTGCCGTTTGTGCAGAACAGCTGCACCAGCAACCCTCCGCCTTGCACCGATCCGATTTCCATTGTTCGCAAGCCACAGCCAGGAGAGTCGCCCGCCAGTGCGCTCGGAAGTGCGCGCTTGTATAACAAAGCGCAGATCCGTGTTTTGCTGGCCGACACCGAGCTTGATCTCCACCCCGAACGGCCAGGTCTCGCCGACGCCGACGATGTGCAATTCGTTCCGAATGCGAGTTACCCGACCGTGAACGGCGCCGAGTTCTATGGCATGGCCGCAGTGGCTGCGAACAATTGGATTGCGCCCATCGGTCATCCGGCCTGGACTTCCTATCCTCTACTGGGAGAGCTCACTACACCCCCCATTCCGTTCAATGGCCAGGGCGCCTGGATGCGCATTGAATACGTCGACAATGCGGGAAACTGGCATGGCATTACCCGCGATTGGCTGAGTTGGGGCTTCAGCCGCCAGTACAATGTAGTGCCGGCCGCTCCCGGTGCGGATCCTAACGACCCGAATGCGATCATCATCCTGCAGCAGCTGAACCCCGGCGCTGCCTCTACAATCGGTAATCCAAACGCTTTCTACCCCATCAACTTTTACGACACGCGCGAAGGCGAGATGCGCGATCGCGCCAACGGGTGCGCGGTCAACGGCATCATGAATGCCGTCGAAATTAACGTGGGCAACCTGGCCTTGTGGCTGGCGTCTAAAGCCCCCTACACCAACGCAAATGACGCTGGCAACCTGGTCAACTTCACCAGCCAGAACGGCTACATCCTGTACTTCTCCGATCATCGCGGCATGCTTCCCGACCCCAATCCCTCTAACGGTGGACAAACTCTGGCGAACGTGATCAGCGGCGAATCAGGACTGGAGGACGTGGTCAACGGGACCCAGCCCCTGACTTCGACTACTCCCGACGGCGTCCTGGAGCCCGTCACTTATTACAACTACTCACCCGAAGACGTGGATCAAAACGGAGTGCTGGACAATTGGGGCGGTGCCAACATTGGCTACGGCTTCGGCGTTAACACCAATACCGCCCCGCCCAATCCCTACCTCGTCACCGCATGTTCTACCATCGGCGCGGCCAACGCCGTCTCCGGTGCACGCCATGTTCTGAGGCTGGTGGCGGGCGGCATGAACGCGGGCACCAGCTACCTGCCGGTTCGCCCCGACAACAATCAGGGCGGATTCACCGTGGCCTCGGAAAATCCGGTCTACGTCGCCGGCAATTACAACAGCGGTCCGGGGGACCCCCTCTGGACCGGCGGCAGTAACAACACTCTGCACGCCGCGGCTGCCATTCTCGGCGACACCGTCACCTTGCTCTCCAACAATTGGACTGACGGCGTCAGCATGCTTCATCCCGACAACATGGCCTTCCGCCCTGCCGTTACGACCTACTACCGCATGGCCGTTGCTGCAGGCAAGAATGTTCCTTTCCCGCAACCCGGCTGGGCAGGCGTGGGCAATGACTTTGGCACCGACGGAGGAATGCACAACTTCTTGCGCTATCTCGAGAACTGGGGCGGCCAGCATCTCTATTACAACGGATCGCTGGTGAGCATGTACTACTCCGAGTACAACACCGGCACCTTTAAGTGTTGCACTGCGGTGTACAGTCCGCCCACCCGTCACTACTCGTTTGACACGCTCTTCCTGAATCCGGCGAATCTGCCTCCGGGCACGCCCATGTTCCAGGACGTCGTCAACCTGAGCTACCACCAGAATTTCACTCCGCAGTAAGACCGACGAGCTTGATCCACCGGCCCGGTTCCGCTTCCTCGGAACCGGGCCATTCCGTTTTGCGCGGGACTCGTCACAAGAAGGAATGAGCTGGGTACTACGTCGAAAGTCATGTCGGCAACTCCGGACGGGGCCACGCTGCATGGCAGTGCCTTTCGTAATTTGGACTACCGCCGCTCTCGCTTTATCCTCACACTTGCAGTTCCGCCCCCGCGAGCACTTCTCTGGAGGACCATTGTCTCGGCGAGTCCAACCTCAGCCAGCCGCCGCTTCCCGGCGCCCCGACCCGAATCACCAGCACTGGAGCATGCTCCTGTTCGAAAGCCTCTCGGCCGGAGTCATGGCCATCTTCGCTGGCTTCGTTCTAGTCACGATCGTCGTCGGCTTTTATGTCATCATCATCTGGCCCCTCACTTTCTGGGATCTGGCCAATCTCGGCTTGGAGAAGTACTACTCCTGGATCAATCCCATTTTGTGGTCGCTCTTCGCCAGCGGTTCCCTCGCCGGATACTGGTGTTTCGGGGGCGCCGCCTTCAAATCCAGGCAAAAGGCCAGCGTCCCAAGTACCGCTAAATCAAGGAGATAATCGCAGGCCGTGGAGTTGAATGGGCTGGTTGCATGAGCCAGAGTGCTGCGTCTGGAGTAACTTGACCCTTGGTGCGATGGGACGATAGATTGCCCTTTGGGCGTGTTTCCACGCGCCGGACCAGGACAAAATCATGCCAGACTGGACTTCGCTCAAATGGCTGGGGTGGATTAGCTTATACGTGATCCCCGTGGTGTTCTTACCGTGGGCGATCTCGCGGGCGTGGGCTCATCAGCACGGCAGCGATCTTCGTCCCCGTCCCAAACTGCTATTCCAGCGTGGCGAATTAGGGCTTCTGGGTCTGGTCCTGGCGAGTTCTGTGATCTGGAATCTTCTGCAGTCTCAATTCATGCCCCACACCATAGCGCTGGGCTCTGTCTTAATGGCCTTAGGTGGAATCATGGCGGCAAGCGTGTGGGTCGAGACCTATTGCCGGGAGTCCGGCATGAAATCCTGGCATCCCAAACGGGCATGGCGAGATTCCAGGAACTTGGCCCTTCTGGTATTCAGCATGGCGGCGGTGATGGAAATCTTATTGGACCGTTTTGCTAAGGTGGCCAGCCGATGAGCGCTCCTGCTGTAGCTCGGGCAACGGTGCATGAGCGCATTGTAGTGGTGCGCCTGGCTGATGCCGCCGAAGCCATAGCATTTCTCTCTCTGGTGTTTGGCTTGCTCCTCGTACTATTACCGGTGTCGTTCCCCAAAATGATCGTGAACAGTTGGGAGCGAGGCCAGCTGATGCCGGTCATGATGGGGTTGGCGTTACTGCTCGACACATGTCTGTATGTGCGCATCGCGATTATGCGCTCGGCCAAGCCCGGGCTGGTGGCGGCCGCGTGCCTCGGTTCGCTGCCCCTTCTGGTAGTGGGCGGACTCAGCCTTCTTCTCCAAAGTGCGGTGAGTCACACGCTGGCGCTGGACATGTCGAACCTGCAGCTTCGTGTCGGCGAAGAGATTCTGGCCCACACTTACTTGGGATTGATTTCTGCCGTCTTTCTGCCGTTCCTCGTCATCCGGCTTCTGCAACAATTCAAAGCCACCAATTCCTAAACCCTCGTTGCCTCATTTCAGCCCCACGGCAGCGAACGCATCCTGCGCTTCCGGGTTCATCATGATCGTGTTCCAGACAAAATTGGTGCGCTGTTTTTCTGCCATCAACATGGTGATGTCCGCGTTGATTCCGATGACATGACAGCTCCCTTTTCCGTCGAGCTCAGGCAAGGTCGTAGCGATCAAGGTTCATCACCTTGCTCCACGCCGCCACGAAGTCCTTCACAAACGCCTTCTTCGAGTCGTCACATCCGTAGACTTCCGCAATTGCCCGCAGCTGCGAGTTCGAACCGAACACCAGATCGACCCGCGTGCCGGTCCACTTTATTTTGCCCGTCGCCCGATCGCGCCCTTCAAACACGCCTTCGGATGTCGAGGAGGGCTCCCACTTCGTATTCATGTCGAGCAGGTTGACGAAGAAATCATTGGTCAGCGTCTCGGGCCGGTTGGTGAAGACGCCGTGTTTGGAATGCCCGAAGTTCGCATTCAATGCGCGCATGCCGCCAACTAGTACTGTCATCTCGGGGGCAGTCAACGTCAGCAACTGCGCCCGATCCACCAGCAACTCCTCCGCCGACATTTGGTGTCCGTTCCGGAGGTAGTTGCGGAACCCGTCCGCGGCCGGCTCCAGTACGGCGAATGAGTGCACGTCGGTCTG